>Ga0209340_1000305_pt1 | contig 59678 bp, 50 predicted proteins | sample EPASupsiteSAE323_FD_187266 | JGI IMG/M metagenome (GOLD analysis project Ga0209340, IMG submission 187266) | Bioremediated contaminated groundwater from EPA Superfund site, New Mexico - Sample SAE3-23 (SPAdes) (version 2) | ecosystem: Environmental > Aquatic > Deep subsurface > Groundwater >... | reverse complement strand
CCGACAAACCTTTTTTCGAAACGCAATCTTTGGGACTGGCTCAATGCGCCGTTCCATTCCAATAGCTCTAAAACTTTTCGCCCTTTGCAACTTGAACTATCTTTTTGCTAATTGGGACAGCAATGATAGTCGATAGTCCACAGACCACGGTCAAGCAAACCCCAAAATAATCTATTATCCCTCACTAAAATAATCATCCATAGACGGATAATTGCTTAAGACAGTCTCAAGCTACTCCAGACATCCTTAAGGTTCGTGAATCCCGGAAATACCCCCCCTATATCTATCAATCTATAATTATTTACCCGGCAACGGTTTTCTGATTAACTTGTTAATAATATCATTATCTGTATATTGGATATAAATCTCTTCTTTTATCCCTTTCATCTTGGTGTTATATGTATAAAAAATACCTTCTTCAGTACAGCTAACGGTTGATGGATGCCCCAAGACGGATTCTGCTGTTTCTCGAATAGATTGTCCTTCTTTTAGTTGAGCAAAACTATTAGTATTGATTGTTCTAAACGACTGGCCTGTCTTAAAACATTTTTTGACCTCATCAACAATACCGTCCTGACGTGAAATTACCACTAAATATTTATATGATCCTATACTGCAAATCCACATATCCATCTGACGCGTGTTAGCCTCTAAAGATATACTTGTATGCGGTGGGACCCCACCCAGTAGAGATATAAGTTGTTCTCGAGTAGTAATACCAGGCTGAATTTTATCAAACCCGGACATATCAACCTTCGGAGAATTATCGTGTACGAACAACCCACTACTATTAACATCCGTAGACATCCTGCGGATATCAGAAACTCTATCATTCGCATCGATGGTAATTTCGGTATGATCATTTGTCATATGACTTTTACCGAATAACGCCTCGGTTACTATAATTGTGCCTACACCAACCAAGGGAACAGGAATAGGATTAGTTTGCCGATATTCATGTCTGGTTTGAGAATAAACGAGTATTAGCTTACCTCTCGAGTTCCTTTTTGCATCAGGATGCCCCAAAATGGACTCGACCTCAGCACGAGTAGTTTGACCTATTTTTATTTGCTTTATTTGCGCTTCCTCTACCTTATATCCTCTGGTGTCCACTGTTGTACAACCGATAAATAGAAAAACCATTATCGTTAACAATAGTTGTTTAATTGCGCATTTTTTTACCATTCAATCCCCCCTTTATATTTTAAAACATTTTACTCTCTTAACTGAATAATCGTCTCTTATTATCATACGCAACAGCCTTAAGGGAGAAATTAACAACGCTTCAAGCTTTCTCAACTTTAAGATAACGGAACTCAAGCGTATGGATTATACTCAGCATGACAGTCTACTTTTACAGTTTTTGGCACGACCTTGGCGATCGCTACATGAATTGACTCTTGCTGAATAAAAGATAAAACAATTGCCCTAATTGAAGCGCATCCGGAAATAATCATTACCAGGAATAGAACAGACAATGACTAAATGATAAAATTCATATAACACCACTTATTTTGTCTGTTTATTAACAGAATCCATACGCAAATCTTAAATAATTCCCTTCCCATCTTCCTCACGGACTCAGGCTCGAGAGAATTCTAAAAGGAGTAGTAAAGTTACAATTAGCCCAACCAACACAACCGTACAAAAGAATACTCCGTCTAAAACTGCAGAATGGAGCAAGCTCTGTATCAAAAGACCTGAATACAGAACCTGCTCCAAACTATTCATTACATTTAGAATTTATAATTCAATCCCATACTTACCGCTGTTTCATCCACGAAACGGCCTTCTACATTCAATTTCCAGTTCTCCGTGATTTTAAAATCCGTCCCGACAAACACGCCGACGTGATCATCCGCCCGGTCTTTGACATTATCCTCCGGATAATCGTCATCATCCCCGCTCACACTGGCATATTTTATCTTAGTGACCGCTCCGGAATACTTCACGCCGAGATAGGGCACAAAATTTCCCAGCTTTGCAGCAACATACGGAGCCACCTGCCACTCCTGAAAAGTAAGGTCACCTGTGTAATCGGCAGAATATTCTTCCTCCGAAGTAAGATTTCCTTCATCGTCATAGCTATATTCAGTCCAACTATCCTTCTCCGTAAAATCATTTTTATGCCTTATATACTGAATATCGCAGCCCAAAAACAGTGTTTCAGATAAAGGAAGCGTTCCTTTGGCGCCGATCCCGTAAGCAAAAGCTGTATCGGCATTCATCTTCGATGTGCCTTTTTCCAGCACCCCGGCCCATTCCGCGTCCGGTATAGAGCCGCTCTCGGTATATGTCTGCTTCAGTTCAAGATCGGCAGTTCCGAGTTTCACATAGATATCAAGATTATCAAGCACACCGTAACTTATCTTTACCATATTACGATACATTTCATCTATTTCCACTGCTGTCTTCCATTCGACATCCATGGTATATTCATCAGAGATATCGCTCACATACGAGCCCTTCTTTTCTTTAAAATCCCGGTCAAATATATATTCCCCGTCATAACCCACGCTTATTTTCCCCTGTCCCTGCGTTTCCGCCCCGCCGATGCTCGAGGCGTAAACCAATACAGGAAAGAATAATACAGCCATTAAACCCACAGCAAGAATCTTCTTCACGCTTCACCTCCGCTTAAACGGTTGATTAAGAATACAAGGTTTTTCTCTTTCCCCCGTCACCCCCTTTCTGGAGCGCTGCAACATTGAAAAGCTGAATTGTGCTTTTCAATGATAAAAAAAATCACTTCTTTTTCCCGAATGACTCCATTATTTTTTTGAGTAGTTCCTCTTCACTGCGTATACCCCTGGTATCAATATCCAGACCTTTTATAACGGCAATGATCGCGCGCAGAACGGAAGCCCTGCATAACACTCTTCCATCCCGCGAACGGCATTTACCCGAAATGCTCTTTAAGAAACACAGATGCTTTTTCCTCAACCTTACGCATATCATCCGTGAGTCCTTCATCGTCTCTCCCTCTGTAATGCTCAAGAGCGCTTTTCAAACATAAAAAAAATCATTTTTTCTTCTTTATGGCCGCGGCGATCCTCTTAGCCAGATCCCCTTCAGTCTTAACACCGGAAACATCCGGATCCAGGGTCATCGCGGCATCCAACAATGCCCGTATTATATATGACTTCGGCAATTTATACCCGCCGGATGATTTCATTTGGCTGCTTAATTTCTGCAGCCACGACTCCATTTCCTTGGTTATTGCTATCGGCACCCGGAAAAGGCCTTTGGGCACTTCACTTCTGAACCTTGGCATATTCGTTACCCTTTAAAATAGCACCAAATTGTTATTAGTAATATCACTATTTCTTGTAACTGTCAAGAATATACTTGTGCTTTTCAACTTGTACACCTATTTTTGATACGGTCTGCCACAAAGAATTATTTGCCTGCCCCTATCCGGCGACGGCAGCTTCTTCTTTTTCACTGTCTTTGGCGAACTTCACGGAAACGATCTTCGACACGCCCGATTCCTGCATCGTGATACCGTACATTACGTTGGCGTTGGCGATGGTCTTTTTATTGTGAGTGATGACGATGAACTGCGAGATACCGGAAAATTCCTGGAGCATCCTGCCGTAGCGGTCGACGTTCGCCTCATCCAGCGCCGCGTCGATCTCGTCGAGTATGCAGAACGGCGCCGGTTTGACCTTAAAAATAGCGAAGATCAAGGCTATGGCGGCCATCGATTTCTCCCCGCCGGAAAGCAGCAACACGTTCTGCAGTTTCTTGCCCGGAGGCCGGCAGACTATCTCTATGCCCGATTCCAGGGGATCATTCTCGTCGTTAAGGTAGACCTGCGCGTCCCCCCCGTTGAACAAGAGCCGGAAGAAATTCCTGAATTCCTCTTTTACTTTCTCGAAAGTCTCCAGGAACATTTTACGCGTGGTGCGGTTGATCTTCAATATGGCTTCGTGAAGGGCGGCCTTGGCGCTGGTCAGGTCCGCCTGCTGCTGGGAAAGAAAATCATAGCGTTTTTTCAATTCATCGTATTCTTCGATGGCCACCAGGTTTACGTTACCGTAAGAATTGATCTTGTCTTTCAGGCGCTGTATTTCTTCCTGCAGCGCTTCCGGAGATTGCGGAGCTGCCGCCTCCTGCGCCTGCGTTTCCGCTCCGGGCGGAACAGCCGCCGTTTCTTCCGGGATAGCCGCCATATTCTCCAGATCTATTTTATAAGATTGCAGGATCCTCTCCCTGACCGTAGAGATCCGGAAATCCACGTCCTGATTACGCATTTGAAGTTCATAGATAGAATCTTTGAGCACGCCGCGGCGCTGATTATTCTCCTCCAGCACGTTCTCAAGCGTCTGAACGGAAGACGCCAAAGTCAGGCGCCCCGCCTCCGCTTCCCTCAACCCCTGACGGCAGCGTTCGGCCGCTTCCTGGCCGGAAGCGACGTTCTTCTCCAGCGTTTCTATTTCTCCGGCAAGCACGAGACGCTTGGACGCCGCGTCATTGATCTGGCCTTCCAGTTCGCGCAGATTGGCCAAATCCTGATTATACCTCTCGCGCATAGCGCCTAAGGTCTCTTCCTCGGCGCTGATACGCTTGGAAAGGACCTCCAATTCGGTCCTGGCCCGGGTAATCCCGACAAGAGTCTCTTCTTTCCTGGCATTCTCGGAAGCGATGCTGTTCTGCTCCGCGGCGATCGCATCTTCCGCCTCTTTCTGTCGGCGTTCCGCGTCCGATAACTCTGCCGCCAGCCGCAGCGAATCTTCCTGCGAAACGAGGATCTCTTTCTCGATCTCGGAAAGTTCAAGCAACAATATCTGCGCCTCTTCCTTGACCTTATTGACCTGGCCGGATATTCCTTCGTAAAACGTCCGTTTATTGGAGAGAGCGATCTCCTGGTTTTTCAAGCCTTCCTGCAAAGCGGCGATGCGCGATTCCAGATCGGCGATACAATTACGTTTTTCCTGTATCCCCGCCTTTAAACCGTCGATACGCGACTGGGTCTGGCCGATCTTTTCATTGATCACGCGGGTATCCAGATCTATAGGTTTGGCTTCACAACGCAGTTTGACTCCGGGATCGGGATACTGCGCTTTCTCCGCGTCATCCATCGACAGATAATCCTTGATCTTAAGCACCAGGCCGCCCAAATGCTCTTCGGGATGTTTGTTCAGGAAGACGACCGCGTTCAAAGATTCACGGATATCCTCATACTTAACCTTCAGCTCTTCCAGGAATTGCTTCTGGGATTCCAAAGAAAGCAGTTCTTTTTCCAGGCCGGTGATCTCCGCTTCCAGGCCGTTCAAAGCCGCGTTCTCTGCCTCGTTCCTCGATTTCACCTCGAAAAATTCACCGTTGAGCCTGGTAAATTCGTTCTCCAGAATATGCACCTGGGCCCCGATCTCGTTAAGGCTGCCTTCGCCGCTGACGATCTCCTCGTTTATTTTCGCCTTTTCCAGTTCCAGCCTTTTTTTACGGGAAGCGTGCACCTGCTGCCTGGAATTCAAGTCAGCGATCCTGTTCTTCAAAGACGAAACTCCCGAAGCGGCCTCCATCGCGGCACTTTTCGCCGCCGCTATCTTATCCAGCGAGGACCTGACAGCATAATTGATCGCCTCCAGCGCCGTCTCTTTCTCTTTCAGCGCGGCAGTTTTCTCTTCTATCTGTTTCTTTATGACCTCGCATTCCGATTGCAGGGCTTTGAGCTTTTCTTCGTCGGCGGCCAGGCGGGAGGAAGACTGTTCGATCTGGGCCTTGAAATATTCTTCGTTTATTTCCAGTTCTTTGATACGCTGGCGGTTGAAATCAACCTGCTGCCTGTTCCGGGAAACCGCGTTCTCATACGACGAAATCTCGCCCCGGATCTCCTGCATACGCTTTTCGGTCTTTTCCAGTTCCCGGCGGCCGGAAGACAGTTCTTCTTCCCGGACACGCGCCGTTTCCGTCAATTCCAGCGCCTGTTTTTCCAAAAGCGCCAACTGCCCAGTTATTTCCTGCTTGCTCTTTAACAGAGTTCCGCGCTCCAAGAACGCGTAATTGACTTCCCTGGTCTTTAACTCTTCGTAAACCTCGCGGTAACGCCTGGCCTTGCTCGCCTGGCGCTCCAGAGAACCGATCTGCCTGCGCACTTCCGTGACGATATCGTTGACGCGCAACAGGTTCTGTTCGGTATCTTCCAGTTTACGCAGGGCTTCTTTCTTTTGCGCCTTGTATTTAGTTATCCCGGACGCCTCGTCGAAGACCAGCCTGCGGTCCTCCGGTTTTGAACTCAACACCAGATCTATCTTACCCTGCTGGACCAGGGAATAACTTTCCGCGCCGATACCGGTGCCCATCAGCAATTCAAGGATATCTTTCAGCCTGGCCTGCGCCTTGTTTATCAGATATTCGCTCTCCCCGGAACGGAATATACGGCGGGTAACCATCACCTCATCCTGGTCTATGGGGAGAAAACGCTGCGCGTTGTCGAAAGTGAGGCTCACCTCCGCCATTCCCAGCGCCTCGCGTTTCTCCGTGCCGTTGAAGATAACGTCTTCCATAGCCGAGCCGCGCAATGCCTTGACGGACTGCTCCCCCAGCACCCAGCGGATGGAGTCGAAGATATTGGACTTCCCGCATCCATTCGGACCGACGACGGCGGTCACGCCCGGTTCAAAGAAAAGGGTGGTTTTATCGCAGAAAGATTTGAAGCCGACAATCTCGAGTTTTTTGAAATACATCGGGTCTCCGCAGAATTATAGATATTTTTCTGATCTTATTATAAAGGAAATGGCGGGAGTGTCAAGCAACTAAAAGAAGTCCACAGTCAATGGACGATAGTCAATAGTTTTAAACCAGAATACCGTCTCAGGATTTAACTCCGGGTATTGGCTTTTAGAATTGTGGTCCATGGACTATGGACCATGGACTTTTTTTACTATTTATTCAGCGCCTGTTTGAACGCCTTGGTCAACGCCGGAACCACTTCCATCACGTCCCCGACGATCCCGTAAGTGGCGATCTTGAAGATCGGCGCTTCCGGGTCCTTGTTCACGGCGACGATGATCTTCGAAGACTGCATCCCCACTAAATGCTGTATCTGCCCGGATATCCCGCAGGCAAAATAGATCTTAGGGGCCACGGTCCTGCCGGTCTGGCCGACCTGGTGCGAATAAGGCATCCAGCCCGCGTCCACAGCCGCCCTTGACGAACCCACAGCCGCGCCCAGGACCTGCGCCAGTTCTTCAAGCAGTTTAAAGTTCTCCTTGGCGCCCATTCCGCGGCCTCCGGAAACGATAATATCGGCCTCGGCGATGTTGACCAAAGATTCCACCTCTTCCACTATATCCAACAGCTTGGTGCGCGAAACGTAAAGTGCCGCCGGAAAGGATTCCCTGACGACCTTGCCTTTACGGTGCTTATCGGGAACCATCGGCTGCATCACTTTATGCCTGACAGTGGACATCTGCGGACGGTGATTGGGACTGATAATGGTAGCCATAATATTGCCGCCGAACGCAGGCCGTGTCTGTAACAGTATCTTTTTCTCCGGGTCGATATCGAGACCGGTGCAGTCCGCCGTCAACCCCGCGTTGACCGTTATCGCCACCCTGGAGATCAGCGAACGGCCGATGGCGGTCGCCCCGCAAAGCATTATCTCCGGCTTGTGTTTTTTGATCAATTCCACGAGGATATTGGTATACGGCTCATCCTGGAAATTAGCCAGCTCCGGCGCCTCCACCAAATAGATATTGTCCGCTCCGTGCCAAATCAATTCATCCAGTTGGTCGTCCAGGCCGTGGCCGATCAATACGCCGCTGACCTGACAGCCGAGCTTGGCGGCGAGTTCATGGGCTTTGCCGAGCAGTTCATAAGAAACCGACTGCACTTTGCCTTTTTTCTGCTCGATAAAGACCCAGATGCCCTTGTAATCTTTTATGCCGGGCATCACGCAGCGCGCCTGGGGCTTGATCAACTCTATCGCCTTGAATTTGCAGACCTCGACGCAGGCGCCGCAGAGCGTGCATTTAACGGCGTCCACTTCCGCCTTGCGCGCGTTGACTTTTATCGCCCCGAAAGGACAGGTCTTGACGCACAAAGAACAACCGGTACATTTATCCAGGATGATTTTTATCGCCATCTCTAATTAACCTCGTCTTTAATAAGCGCCGCAAGTTGTTTCGCTATTTCCGCCGTCTCTCCCTGAAGTATCTGTCCTCCCTGCCTCTGCGGCGGAGTGAATATCTTCACCACCTGCGTGGGAGAACCGCACAGTCCGATCTTGTTAGTGTCCAGGTTCAGGTCTTTCTGCCCCAGCATCGTGATCTTGGCCGATTTAGCGCGCATCATCCCTTTCAAAGAAGGGATACGCGGCTCGTTTATTTCCTTGACCACGGTGATCAACGCCGGGAGCGGGGTCTCGATAATTTCGAACCCCTCTTCCAGCATACGCTCCACGCGCATGGACTTTTCGCCGGCTTCTTCTATCTTCTTAACATAAGTGACCTGCGGGATATCCAAATGCGTGGCTATCCCGGGCCCGACCTGCGCAGTGTCGCCGTCGGATGCCTGTTTCCCGCAGATGATCAGGTCAAAGGCGCCCACCTTGCGGATCGCTCCTGACAACGTATAACTGGTCGCCCAGGTATCGCTGCCGGCAAAAGCCCGGTCGCAGACCAGGAACCCCTCGTCGGCCCCCATGGAGATCGCTTCGCGCAAAGCTCCTTCCGCCTGAGGCGGCCCCATAGTGATAACGCTGATCTTACCGCCGAAGCGCTCCTTCAGCCTCACCGCTTCTTCGATGGCGTACATATCGAACGGGTTGATGATGGACTTGACCCCGTCCCTAATCAGTGTATTCGTCTCCGGGTTGATCCTTACTTCCGTAGTCTCGGGAACCTGTTTAATACAGACTATTATATTCATCTTTCGCGTCTTCCTTGGGTTTTGTTGTGCCGCTATTTAGCCATATCTTTTATCAACTGCAGCCCGATGATATTACGCTGTATCTGATTGGTCCCTTCGTATATCTGCGTGATCTTGGCGTCGCGCATATATTTTTCCGCAGGGTAATCCTTCATATACCCGTACCCGCCGAGTATCTGGACCGCGTCGGTGGAGACTTTCATCGCCACGTCCGAAGCGAAAAGCTTGGCCATCGCCGAGTCCCTGCCGACGTCTTTGCATCCTGCGTCTATGGCGCGGGCGCAGGCGTAAACCAATGCGCGCGCCGCTTCCACTTCCGTCGCCATATCCGCGAGCATCCATTGTATGCCCTGAAAACTGGAAATAGGCTTGCCGAACTGCACGCGCTGGCGGGAATATTTACCGGCGCACTCCAGGGCCCCCTGGGCGATGCCGAGCGCCTGGGCGGCTACCCCCGGCCTGGACATATCGAAAGTCTTCATAGTCACGATAAACCCCATACCTTCCTTGGCCAGCAGGTTCTCCGCGGGGATCTTACAATCGTTAAAGATCAATTCGCGCGTGGAGGAGGCGCGTATGCCGAGTTTTTCCTCTTTCTTGCCGAAAGTAAAACCCGGGGTGCCTTTTTCCACGATAAACGCCGAAGCGCCCCTGGCGCCTTTGTTCTTATCGGTCATCGCCACCACGGTATAAGTTTCCGCGTCGCCGCCGTTGGTGATGAAATGTTTCATACCGTTAAGCACGTAATGATCGCCCTTCTTTACCGCGGTGGTCTTGATCGCCGCGGCGTCCGAGCCGGCTTCCGGCTCGGTGAGCCCGAACGCGGCTATCTTTTTTCCCTTGGCCAGGTCGGGCAGGTATTTCTTCTTCTGCTGGTCGTTGCCGAAAAGCACTATCGGGAACGTTCCCAATGCCGAAGCCGCGTAGCAGACGGCGATACCGCCGCAGGCGCGGGAGAATTCCTCGGTAGCCAGGCAAAGATTAAGCACATTGACGCCCATCCCGCCGTATTCTTCCGGGATGAATAATCCGAACATATCCGATTCTCCCGCGACCTTGATCACGTCCCAGGGGAATTCCTCGGTCAAATCATATTTGGCGGCGACCGGGCGGATCTTCTCTTCCGCGATCTTATGCGCCAATTCCTTGATCATCTTCTGCTCATCAGTCAGCAAATAGTCCATTTTTTCCTCGCTTGTCTGGTTACAGGTTTTTCTCTTATTATATGATAACCCCGGCCATCTATAGTTAAACAACCATTGCGCGCGAACATACCGGGATCAGGCCATATCCCGCAAACAACTTATTTTGGGGTGTATTATATTACAACTTCCGCAAAAGCGCAACTTCTTTGCAATCGGGGAATTTCGGGCAGTGAATGCACTCCGCCCATATTTTATGCGGTAGTTTCGAATGGCTGACTCTTCTGAACCCCATCTTTTCGAAGAAACCCGGCTGGTAGGTAAGCACGAAAACGCTCTCCGCCCCGAGCCCGACGGCATCTTCAATGCAGGTTTCAACCAGTTTCTTTCCGATCCCCTGTTTCCAGCGCCCGCGTTCCACCGCCAGTGACTTGATCTCGGCAAGTTCCTCCCAGCAGATATGCAGGGCGCAGCAGCCGATGACCCTGCCGTTACGCTCATAGACCCAGAAATCCCTTATATTTTCGTATAATTCGTTTAGGGCGCGAGGCAGCATCAAGTCCTGGCGCGCGAATTTATTGATCAACTGCTGTATCTCTTTTATATCCCTGACCCCCGCCTTGCGTATCGATCCCTGCCGTTCAGCCTTCTTTTTCATTCCCATTTTATCTCCGTGCCTTTCGCCACTACCACTATCCCGCTCTCGGTAACAAAAAACCTTTTCTTGTCTTCCTGCGCGTCGTAACCGATGACCATCCCCTGCGGTATGCTGACATCCTTATCTATGATAGCGTTCTTTATCTTAGCGTACCTGCCGACATTCACCCCTTCCAGCAGGATGGAATCCGCGACATTAGAATAACTGTTGATGCGCACGTGCGGGGAAAGGACGCTGCGCTGTACCCTGCCTCCGCTGACGATACAACCTCCGGATACCAGGGAATCCAGGACCAAGCCTACCCTGCCGGTTATCTCCTCTCCGGCGAACACCGTCTTGGCCGGGGGACATTGTTCCTGGTATGTCCTTATCGGCCAGTCTTTATCGTAAAGATTGAAGACCGGGTCCACCTGCACCAGATCAAGGTTCGCTTCGTAATAAGCGGAGATCGTCCCTATGTCCCTCCAATATTCCGGGTTCCTGCCGCTCTTATCGAGAAAATTGTAAGCGGAGACGCGCATCCCTTTCCTAATCATTCGCGGGATTATATCCTTGCCGAAATCATGGCTGGAGTCTTTCCTCTGGGAATCTTCCTGCAGTTCCCGCAGCAGGATCCTGCTGTTGAAAACATATATCCCCATAGAAGCGTATATCTTGTCCGGCTTATGCGGTATCGTCTTCGGCACCGCCGGTTTTTCCTCGAATCCGGTGACAATGGAATCGCTGCCTACTTCCACCACACCCAGGCTGCGGCTGCTTTCTTTGGGGACCTCCACCACGCCCACGGTAAGGTCCGCCTCCATATCCCGGTGAGAATCGATCATCGAGTAGTAATTCATCCGGTAGACATGGTCGCCGGAAAGTATCAAAACTTCGTCCGGTTTATCCATATCCAAAGCGTACATATTCTGAAAGATCGCGTCCGCCGTCCCCAGGTACCAGGTCTCCCCGACCCTCTGCTGGGCGGGAAGAAGCTCGATATATTCTCCCAGTTCGCTGGCGAGGATATTCCATCCCAGCCGTATATGCCTGTGCAAAGAAGCGGATTTATATTGAGTGAGAATATAGACGCGGCGCAAACCGGAATTTATGCAATTGCTTAAAGAGAAGTCTATAATGCGGTATACCCCGCCGAAAGGCACGGCCGGTTTAGTGCGGTCTTTGGTCAACGGCCAAAGCCGCTCGCCCTTGCCTCCCGCCATAATAAAGGTAAGCACCCTGCGCATCATGATAAGATCACCCCGGTCACCCCGCGCCTGACCATCATTACCCCGATGGCCGCCAGCAGGATATACATTATTTTAGAGAAGGCGCGAGTGCCGCCTTCGCCGAGAAACTTTATCAGGAAATCCGCTTTCTTCAGCGTGAACCAAACGATAAGCATATTCAACGCCAGCGATACGGTGGTCGGGACTATCCCGTAACTGTCCAGCATAATTAAGGTAGTGGTCAGAACAGCCGGGCCGGTGATCAACGGCATCCCCAGGGGAAAGATCCCCACATCCTTTTCTTTCTCACCGTATAAAGGCATTTTCGATGCCCCGGGAAAGAGCAGCCGCAAAGAGATCACGAACAAAAGCAGTCCTCCGGCGATCTGAAAATCCGGAATAGTGATCCCCAGGAAACGCAATACCAGCTTGCCGATCAGCATAAAAAGCACGGCAACCGCGGCGGCCGTGCGTACCGATTCGGCAATAACGCGCTCTCTCGCCTTAATTCCCAGGTTATTTACCAGGGAGATGAACAAGGGAATATTACCGATAGCGTCAACCGCGACGAACAACGGAATGAAAGCCAGAAAAAAAGGCTCCATAGCTTTAAACATTAACCGCTCTCCATTCTAAGCGTAGAAACTATATCGAAAAGGAATCATCTTAAATATTCCCTAATTTTTGTCGAAGGACTTGTCCTGAACTATTCCAAATTTTTTATACAGGTTCTTGTCGAAGGATTATTTTAACTTAACACAAAACGCCCTGTGCCGCAAGGAAAAAGGCGATGAATACAGGTTCTGGGTGCTGGGTTATGGGTTCTGGAAAGATACAAACGTTTCTGTTTTTTATGTCCGTAGTATTTCTTAAAGCAGTAGAAAAAGATTTGTGATTTATTTACTTTGTCTTTTATAACCCGGAACCCGTTTTTTTTATTCTCTTCCCGAAGCGGCAGCTATCAGGCTTCCGGTATACGGGTGTTCCGGCGCGGAAAAAACGCGCGAAGTCTCCCCTTGTTCTACTATTCTGCCGTCTTTCATCACCGCCACTCTCCCGGCCGTCCTTTTTACGAGGCAAAGATTGTGCGTAATGAAGAAATAGGTCATCCCCAGCTTTTCCTTAAGATCCATCAGCATATCCAGCATCCGCGCCTGTATGGTCAGGTCCAGAGAAGATAGCGGTTCGTCCAATATCAGGAATTTAGGTGAAGTCGCCAGCGCCCTGGCAATACAGATCCGCTGTCTCTGTCCTCCGGAGAACTGCGCAGGTAATCTTTCCGCGGCATCCGCGTCCATCTCCACCAGCCGCAGGAGAGAAACTACTCTCGCGCGTAAATCCGCTCCTTTAGCCAAGTGATGGATCAGGAGCGGCTCCGCGATGATACTGCCGACGCGCATCCTGGGATTCAGGCTGGCATAGGGATTCTGAAAAATGATCTGCACATCCTTACGGAACGAAGCCGTTCCAATCTTCTCGAAAACCACCTCGCCGGCAGTGGCCGGCGTCAATCCGGCGATGATCCTCGCCAAGGTGGTCTTACCCGAACCCGACTCCCCGATCAAAGCGAAGGTCTCCCTTTCGCCGACTTCAAGAGAAACACGGTCCAACGCCGCGACCGTGCCGGATCTCATCCCCAGGAAACCGCCGTTGAGATTAAAATCCTTGCTCACGTTCTTAACGAAAAGCATCACTTTTTATTACCTCCGGATCCTTCAGCCATCGATTTCTGAATGACGATTTTAACCTCGGCTACGGTAACGAAGCCCGTATCGGTTTTCGGTTACGGTAACGTCAGAAAGCCGTAACCGTCCGCCATTAAAACGTTGGCGAGACTTCGTTACCGATAGACGAAACGTCCGCCACTGAAACATTGGCGAGACTAAAACAAGGGTATCGTGACCGTAACCGATAGAAGATATTAATACTCGCCATTCGGGAATTCTGCGCTCCGATTAAAATTTGCCGACTTTCTCATAAGCCGCCAGTAATTCTTTAGTATGCGCGTGCTCCGGGGAAGCGAACAATTCTTCTTTCACCCGATACTCCACCAGTTCCCCCCTGAACATCACCGCTACCTTATCGGCGATGCGTTCGGCTATGGCCAGGTTATGAGTAATGAACAACAGGGAGAAACCCAATTCCTTTTTTAACCGCGTCAACAGTTTAATGATCTCCGCCTCTGTGGTCATATCCAAAGAAGTGGTCGGTTCATCGGCTATCAATAATTCCGGACCGCAGGCCAGGGCCATGGAGATCGCCGCCCGCTGGTTCATCCCCCCGGAAAGCTGGTGCGGGTAACTTCGCGCCGCCCTCTGCGCAGAGGAGATCCCCGACAACTCAAGTAAATGTTCCGCCTCTTTCCAGGCTGCCGCGCGTCCTGCTCCGCGGTGCAGACGAATGACTTCCGCGATCTGTTCGCCGATGGTATAAACCGGATTCAGACAGCTTGCCGGTTCCTGGAATATATAAGCGATGCGCCTGCCGCGGAAGGAACGCAGCTGCTTTTGCGGCATACCGATCAATTCCGCGCCGTCGAAAAGCGCGCTTCCGGAAACAAACGCCGACTCTTCCGGCAGCAGGCCGCAAACGGACAGCGCGGTCACGCTCTTGCCGGAGCCGGATTCTCCGGCCATAACCAGAGTCTCGTTGCGCCCGACCGCAAAACTCACTCCGCACGCCGCAGGTATTTCTTTTGCCGGATAACGGAAAACAACGTTCAGGCCCTTTACCAGCAGTAATGGCTTTTCCTTCACCCCAAATCCTTTCTTATGCCTTCGGCGATGAAATTAAAACCGATGATAGCCAGAAAGATCGCGCTGCCGGGAAAAACAGTGATCCACCAGGCCACTCCCAGCGTGGCTTTTGCTTCGGTAAGCATATTCCCCCAGCTCGGCACAGGCGGCTGCACCCCCAGGCCCAGAAAACTCAAACCCGATTCCAGCAAAATGGCCCCGGCTACGGAAAGCGTGGCGTTAACCAGCAACGGGCCGCAGGCATTCGGCAGCATATGCCTGACGATTATCCTCAGATTGCCTGCCCCGGAAGCCCGCGCCGCTTCCACGAATTCACGTTCTTTCAAAGCCATTATTTCCGCCCGCACCAGCCTGGCCGGCCCCATCCAATTGGTCAAGCCGATGATCACCATTATGTTAAAGATGGAGGTATCAAAAAAAGCCACCGCGGCCAGAATGAGAAAAAAAGTCGGAAAGCAGAGCATAACATCGACAACACGCATAATCAACGCATCAGCCGTTTTACCATAGAAACCGGCCAGCGCGCCGAAGAAGACGCCTAAAAGCGTGGATATCCCCACGGCGATGATCCCCACGCTCAAGGATATCCTCGAGCCGTAGATCAACCGGCTCAAAACATCCCTGCCCAGGCTGTCGGTCCCCAAAAGATGCGCGGAAGACGGGGCGCAAAGTATACTGCCGGCGTCTATCTGCGCCGGCTGGCAGGGGCTAAGCCACGGCGCGGCCAGTGCGGCCAGCGCCATTATCCCGACTATACAGATCCCGATCAAGGTAGTCTTGTTCATCGTTTGTCCCTCAAACGCGGGTCGATCCAGGCGTAACTCAGGTCTGCCAGCAGATTGGCCGACATCGTCAATAAAGAAACTATCACCACTTCCGCCATTATCAGCGGATAATCCCGCATCATTACCGCTTCATAAAAAAGTCTGCCCGCGCCCGGAATGGAGAATATCGATTCAAAGATCACGCTCCCTCCCACTAATCCCGGAATAGACAAACCTAATATGGTAACCAGGGGCATCACCGCGTTGCGGAAAGCATGTTTGTAAAGCACGCTGCCTTCCGTCAGCCCCTTTGCCCTGGCCATACGTATATACGGCTGGGCCAGCGCGTCGATCATCGAAGAACGCATATATCTTGCCATCGCGGCTATGCCGCCCAGGCTGGAGACCGTTACCGGCAGCAGCAAATGCCTGAAGAGATCCGCGGCCTTTCCCGCCGGGCTAAGATACTCATAATCCAAAGAAGTTATTCCGGAAACCGGCAGCCAACGCAGGGTGATCCCGAAGAAATTCATCAATAACAATGCCAGCCAAAAGGTGGGCACGGCGAATATAAAAAACATCGCCGCCGTAACCGACTTGTCCAGCGCTCCGTCGGGCCGCAGGGCGCAGCGCATGCCCAGCGGTATCGCCGCCGCCAGGATCAACAATAGCGAGAGTAAATTGATGGTGACGGTTATCGGCAGCCTCTCCGCTATCTTGTCCATTACCGGGCGGTTATCGCCGAAGGACCTGCCGAAATCAAACACCACCGCCCGCTTCAACCAGTTCCAATAACGCTCGTGCAGCGGTTTATCCAATTCATATAGTTTCTGCAGACGCAAGAGCGTTTGCGCCGAGATACGCGGATTCAATGAATTTTCCAGCGCGACCGGCTTGCCCGGCGCCAGGTTTATCACCGCGAAACTAAGCAGGCTGATCCCGAACAACAAAGGTATAATGCCGATTATTCTTCTTAAAATGTATTTTCCCATACTGATCCAACTTATTTAGATGAAAATTAAGTGTTTTGAATTAAGATCGCCCGTGCTTCATCATTAATTCTTACTATGGACTATCGACCATGGTCTGTGGACTGTTTCTGTAGTTTGCTTCATGCTTCGTGTTCGCACAAATGAACACTTGCCCAATTCCGATAAAGGCAAGGTGCCTCGTTCTTCAGCTTTTGTTTTTCCCAGAACCGAGAACCCAACACCCAGAACCCCTTTTTCTTCATACCTTATCGCATCCTGTATCTCTGTTCCGCGGCCGGGACCCACCAGTCGATAAAATTGTACCCTATCCCCGCGGCCGCCGGTACTACCTCCCGGAAACGCCTCTGCACTACGTACAGGCTGTCCGGGACGTAAAGAAACATATACGGCTGATCGGCGTAGATCAATTCCTGGATCTTCCGGTATAGTTCCTTCCTGTCCTGCTGTTCGAAGACGCGGCGCGCCTCCAGCAGCAGCCTGTCGACTTCAGCATTCGCATAACCCGTGAAATTGAATTCTCCTTCTCGCGTCCTGGAAGAATGCCAAATATCGTAATTGTCCGGCTCCCGCGGCAGGGACCAGCCGAGCAATACCGCGTCGAAATTACGTTTATTGACGAACTCACCGAGAAAGACGCTCCATTCCACGACCTTGATCCTGACGCCGATACCGATATTCGCCAGCCTGCGCTGGATTATTTCCGCGGCTTTAATACGCTCATCGTTACCCTGACTTGTAAGAATGGTGAATTCGAACTTCCTGCCGTCTTTCTCCAGCCGGCCGTCGCCGTCGGCGTCTTTCCACCCGGCTTCCTTAAGCAGACGGACAGCCTCCGCGGGATCATACGCTTCCGGTTTGACTGACGGATTAAAAGCCCAGGACTGCGGGGTGAACGGGCCGTTGGAAACCGTGCCCAGGCCCAGCAAGGCTATCTTAATAATCTCCTCTTTATCCACTGCCAGGTTCAAAGCCCGCCTGACTCGCCTGTCCGAGAATAAAGCGGAACGTAAATTATATCCTAAGTAAACGTAGGTCTCTCCGGGCAGGCGGAATTTACGATAGTTATCGCGGAAATACGGCGTATCCGTCTGACGGGTATATTGCAGCGGCGTAAGGCCGCAAAGGTCGACACCGCCGGTCTGCAGTTCCAGGAAGATCGTGGAAGCGTCCGGTATCACCCTCTCCACCACCCGTGCGATATTCGGCTCGTGCAGAAAATAGCGCTCATTGGCATCCAGTTCTATCTTCTCCTGCGTCTTCCACAAACTGAATTTATACGGACCCGTGCCGACCGGTGCCCTGGCAAAAGCGGTATCGTTCAGATCCTTGCCTTCCAATAAATGCGCGGGGATGATCGAAATACTCCAACTGGAGAGCGCGGGAGCAAAAGGCTCTTTGTAAAACACGCGCACGGTAAAATCGTCCGGCGTCTCCAAACTTGCCACACGTTCGAAATCTCCGCCGTAGGGAGTGCGCAGCAGGGGATCTATCATTTTGCGGTACGTAAAAGCCACATCGCGGGAAGTAAACCGCGCGCCGTCCTGCCAAAGGACATCCTTCCTTAAATAAAAAACTATCTGTAGCCCGCCGTCCAGCACTTCCCAGCGTTCGGCCAGGTCTCCGGCAAGGTTCAGATCCTTATCATACTTGACCAGCCCGTTAAAAATATAGCCGCAGATACCGGCGGAAGCGGTATCGGAAGCAAGCATCGGCATCAAGGTCCTTGCGTCGGCCGTGGAAGCCCCGATAAAGGCGTCTCCTTTTTCCGCAGCACGGGCAGGCGGGCAAACAAAAAAGACTACCGCCGCGATCAAAGGCGATAGTCTTTTTGCAGTATTCTTCAACACCAGGCAGGCCTGGTTATTATTCATTTTTTGTGCCGGGGCACCGATTACGGAGTTACTTTCTGTTGGTTTGTTTCAACGCCGGCGCTTTTTTCCGCAGCAGGTACCGCAGCGGGCTCAGAAACAGCAGGAACGGCCTGCGGCCGGGCCGGCGGAGGAACAACGGCTGCCTGTTGCGCGGCTGCTTCCGGCGACTGTTTTTCCGGCAGCGCCGCTGTCTTTTTGACTGCCGAAGTAACCGGTTTTACGCCGCTCATCAGGGAACGACTCTGCTGCACGGAAAGGAACGCCAGCGTAAGGCAGCTTAAAAAAAACAACACGGAAAGGATGGAAGTGAACTTCGTCATAAAAGCGCTGGTTTTAGTGCCGAAAACGGATTCCATTCCGGAGAACGATTCGATCAACCCGCCCCCCCGGCCTGATTGGATCAGGATCATACAAATCAACAAAAAACAGACAACCACGTGTATACCGATAATTATTGTTATCATTTTTTTACCTCTGCGGCTTTCTTGATTATCTCCACGAAACTCTCCACTTTCAGGCTCGCTCCTCCCACGAGCGCACCGTCCACATCCGGCTGAAGCATCAACTCGGCGATATTATCCGGTTTGACGCTGCCGCCGTATTGTATCCTGATCTCCGAAGAAGACGCCTCTGCGAACAATCTATTCAAAATACCCCGTATGTATTTATGCACTTCCTGCGCCTGGGCGGGAGTGGCGGTCTTTCCCGTGCCGATCGCCCAGACAGGCTCATAGGCGACCACGATCTTAAGCGCTTCCTCTTGCGACAATCCGGACAGGCCGTTTCTCACCTGTTCATCCAGGACTTTAAAAGTCAATTCCTTTTCCCTTTGTTCAAGGGTCTCTCCCACGCAGACTATCGGGGTAAGGCCGTGCTTCAACAATGCTTTTAGTTTATTGTTGACCGTGGCGTCCGTCTCGTGAAAATACTGCCGCCTCTCCGAATGCCCGATGATCACGAATTTACACCCGGCGTCCTTAAGCATCAACGGAGAAACCTCCCCGGTAAACGCCCCTTCTTCCTGCCAGTAAGTATCCTGGGCGCCGACGCTGATATTGCTTTCGAAGACCACTTCCGCGGTCTCGCTCAATGCCGTAAAAGGAGGACAGATCACAACTTCCACCGCCCCCTCGTCAAGATCAAAAAGGTTCCTTTTCAGGCCGCTGGCGAGTTCTATGGCCTCGCCTATTTTCTTATACATCTTCCAGTTACCCGCGATTATCGTCTTGCGCATTTCTTATCTCTCCCAATGAATATCTCTGGACTAAAACCAGTGTTTTTATTCCTATTATTACGCTTCGGAAAGCGCCGCCACTCCGGGAAGTTTCTTTCCCTCCAGGAATTCCAGGCTGGCGCCTCCGCCGGTAGAAATATGCGTCATCTTGTTCTCAAACCCGAACTTGGACACCGCCGCGGCGGTGTCGCCTCCGCCGATAATGGTCACCGCGTCCAGCTTAGAGATGAATTCCGCCACCGCTTTCGTGCCATTGCTGAAAGGTTCCATCTCGAAGATACCCAGCGGGCCGTTCCAAACGATAGTCTTGGCGCCGGCCAGTTTGGCGTTAAATAACTTCACGGTCTGCGGCCCGATATCCACGGCCATCTTTCCTTCCGGGATATTTTCCCCGCAAATTTCGCTCTTGGCTGAAACATCTATACTTTCGACTATCAGGTTATCCACCGGCAGGAGAATTTCTTTATTCAATTCCCCGGCCTTGCGTAATATTTCCTTAGCAAGTTCCAGCTTATCCTGTTCTAGTTTCGATTTCCCGATACTCTTACCCTGCGCCTTCAGGAAAGTGTACGCCATGCCTCCGCCGATGATGATGCTGTCGCATTTAGGCAGCAGGTTCTCGATCACGGCGATCTTATCGGAAACCTTCGCGCCCCCCAGGATGACGATGAACGGCCTGGCGGGATTCGCCACCGCGTTACCGAGATATTCTATTTCTTTACCCAGCAGGAATCCGGCGGCGGACTTCAGATAATGAGTGACGCCTTCCGTGGAAGCGTGCGCCCTATGCGCGGTGCCGAAAGCGTCGTTGACGAAAATATCGCCGAGTTCCGCGAGTTGTTTGGCGAACGCGGTATCGTTGGCTTCTTCCTCGAAATGGAAACGCAGGTTCTCCAAAAGCACGACTTTTTCTTGTGCCGCCGCGACCTCTTTCTTTACCGTTGCGCCCACGCAGTCCGGGATGAACTTCACGGGCTGACTCAATAATTCAGCCAGCCTTTTAGCCACAGGCGCCAGGCTGTATTTAGCGACGGCTTTACCGTCCGGCCTGCCGAGATGGCTCATTAAAACCAGCTTGGCCGCGCCGTTCTTCAGTATATATTCGATGGTCGGCAAAGTTGCCCGGATACGGGTGTCATCCGTGATATTCAAAGAAGAATCCTGGGGCACATTGAAATCAGCCCGCATCAGCACAGTCTTGCCTTTTAAATCAATGTCTTTTATCGTCAATTTACCCATTTCTTCCTCCGTTGAATACTGCCGCCGCGCGCTTATAAGAAATAAGGATGGCGATTATTATACTCTAAATATGCCTGGAAGTTTTTTATATTATAATATTTTGGCGGTTTTGTCAATCCCCAGATCATGAAAAACGGGTTCTGGGTTTTAGGTTCTCGGTTCTAAAAAACAATTCTATGTTTTCAAAAAGCAAAAAACTATTTTGAGTTTTCTGTAATTTTTTTGTAGATACTTTCATTAGTTTCTACCAGAACCCAAAACCCAGTACCCAGAACCGGCTTTTTAAAATATCTATCGACTGTTCTTCTTCAACTCCGCGATCTCGCGTTTCATTTCCTTAATTTCTTCCGAGAGGGCGAGCGTGTCTTCGCGCTCCTCGGCGCGCAGGTCTTTTACCGCCTGCAGCAGAAGCACGGTCAACTTGGGATAATCCACGAGTTTATAGCCGCTTTTCGGGTCAGTATAAATAAGCTCCGGGAAATCCTTCTCCAATTCCTGGGCGATCACGCCGATCTCACGTTTATTGGTTCTATCATCCTTAAGGATGAAATTTACCGCCCTTAGCTTCTCCAATTTATCGATCACCTTGCCGATATCCTTGACGTTTCTCTTCAACCGAATGTCGGAAGTGCTGGTCCCGGAGGCCCAGACCGCACCGCCGTTATCATAAAGCACCATATTGCGATCTCCCTGCAAAGCGAGGAGAAAATTAGAACGCGTGCCGCTCCGGAACATCCCGTCGTTTACCGTCAAGTCACTGATATAAACGTAGCCGCTTCCGTTATTTATTCTAAACGGCCTGAGGCCACTCCAAATACCGTATTGATCGCCGGCATTAGTAATCAGGATATAATAATCGGCCCCGTCGTTGCGGTTAATTATCCCGTAACTTCCCGCGACATAGCGAGACTGACCGTAGCCGGACGCCATCGTCCCGATAATTTCTCCTCCGGTAGAAGAACTGCCGGTTACGGCAAGACTTCCGTTAACTTCCAATCTGTCCCACACGGAGACCCTGCGGGTAGAACCGTCGTTTGATTTATTGCCGATGACCATCAACGTTTTATACGTCCCGGTATCATTGGATATCTCCGCCCTGTTGTTTGCCCCGCCCGGAAAATTCTGCCAGCCGCTGCTGAAAAGCAGCGGATTGGCAGCGGTATTCACGTACAGATCATAGGCAGCCCGGATGTCGCTATCTCCGTCTCCCACCGAAAAAATCTGCGTTCCACCGATGCCGGGAGAATTATCAAAGAAACGCGTCCCTCCGTAAACATAATAAGCGCCTATTTCTATGCCGGTGTGCCAATTCAATTGCAGCCTGTTATATGTATAACTGCCGTAGTTTTTATATTGCGTGCGAATGATATAATAAGGGTTACCGTCCGCGCGGTATCCCCAGGTCATACCGCGCACACCCTGATCGGTAGAAGGATCGATGGTGCCGCCTAAATTGATCGCCTGCCAGCCTCCGTTAGCTATATGTAACGTCGCGTTAGGAGTAGCGGTGCCGATCCCGAGTTTATCCGAAACCAGTAGATACCCGCTGCTTGCCGACAAATCGGAGGCGTTAACGCTGCCGTCGGCGTTGATGTCTCCGACTGAAAGCCGCTTCGCGACAAGGCCGTCATAAGTCCCGTTGGGCGAAGGATAATAGGTGGTGATGGTCATATCCTCGGCAGACGCCGGGCGATAAACAAACAACAAACAGATAACTGCCGAAAAATACACCTCTGCAGGTAACCGAAAGATATTTGCAATTCTCCGAAATATTCTCTGCATTAACATTCTCCTTTAGTAATAATCATTATTTTCTTCTACGCAATTCCGCTATCTCCTGCGTCAAATAATCTATCTGCCGCTGTTGCTCTTTTATTGCTTCAATGAGGACCGGGGTCAATTTTTCATATTTCACGAGTTTATCGCCTGATTTGGGGTCGGTCCAGACCAATTCCGGAAACTCCTTCTCCACTTCCTGGGCAATCACGCCTATCTCAGGTTGTGTGCCCCAATCCTTATTTATCCAGTTGAACCTCACTCCGTTGATCCTCTTTAATTTCTCAAGCACATTATCCAAAACCGTAATATTCTTTTTAAGCTTTTTATCTGAAGTGCTGGTGCCGGAGGCCCAGATTGCACCACCGTTGTCATAAACCACCACATTGCGGTCGCCCTGCAAAGCGAGAAAAAAGTTGGAACGCGTGCCGCTCCTGAAAATTCCGTTTGTGACCGTCAAATCTCCTGCAAGACTGGCCGCCCCGCGAATAGTCAAAGCTCCGTTAGCATTCAATGTCATCGCATACCATTCGTTCGTCGTATCCGCCCAGTAAAAATTCCTGTTGCCGTGTAATCCAAACAATAATCCGCCTCCCGGATGGGTAATTGCCGAATGCGCGCTTTGGCTCAATCGTATCGCCTCATACCACCCCCCCCAGGTTGTAGCCGTGGCATATACATCCAACTTACCACCGGGAGAGGCGGTCCCGATACCGACGTTGCCGCCGTTTTGAAGAACCATTCTTACTGAAGGCGCGGAAGAAATGCCGTATCCAATATATAAATTATTATCCGTGCCATCAACAATATTCCAACCATTTCCACCTCCCCCGCTGTATTCTGTTCTAAACCCGTCATTCCACCCCCCGTTACCATAAACATGCAAACGAGTCCCCGGAGCAGCCGTTCCAATGCCGACGTTGCCGCTGAAAGCCTGGTAGTTATTTCCTGAAGCATCAATACCGAAACTCGCATGCCAATGACAACACCCGCCCAAGCTATCGGAAGGATATTGCCAAAGACTCAATGTTTTCTGCGGAACCCAACCTGTATTCTCGTTGACATACCAAGTATATCTGTCATACCGTCCACTTGAACTGGGAGAATAAAACTGTATAAGGTTGACATTATCCCCAAGGCTAGGATCAGCCTGAAAGACCAGTTGACTATTCGAATCCCGCACTCCAAAACCGAGATCGCCTTTTACATCCAAAATATACGCCGGACTCGCCACACCGATCCCCAGCTTATCCGCGACCAACAGATACCCGCTGGTCGCAGAGACGTCGGACGCGTTGATACTGCCGTCGGCATTGGTATCCCCCACAGAGAGCCTCTTCACCGACAAAGCGTCGTATGTCCCGTTAGGCGAAGGATAATAGGTGGTGATGGTCATATCCTCGGCGCAGGCCGCGTTTAAAAATAATGTGATTACTGAAGTCAGAGACGCAAAAAACAGTTTAAGCTGATCAGCCTTGGCATATTGAACAAACTGTTCTGTCTTCATTTACGTTTTCTCCTGTCCGGAGAGTTATTGACAGTTATTATTTTAGTTTCTTTTCCAACGCCTCAATGCGTTTTTCCAAACTCGCGGCATCAGGCCCGAAGTAATAAACACCTACAAAAAGCATTATCTTACCGGCGTATATATATTTTCCCTTGTATCCTGGATAATAAAACGCTAAGGCTTCTTTCTCGGCCGGCGCAAGCGAAGATACAGGGACGCGAAAAACCGGTTTAGCTTTATTACTGCCGTCGTCATCCGGCCATTTAATGGAACTTAAAGACTTTACGACCGGAGCGTTGACAGCGAAAGCCGAGTCAACAGCCTGCAAAGTTTTGCCGACAACCATCCCCGCTCCCGTAACTTTCATAGCGTAACCGGGCAAAAAAGAAGACGTGAACATTTCACCCCGGTCTATACGCTCACCCTCGATGAACATCACCCGCACCGGAACACGGCCGATGATGGCTATAGGTAAATTGCCGTATTTGGGATCATCCCATTCCACGCCCATTAATACCGAAGGCCTGGTGGATACCACGCCGAGCATCGCCGCATCAGCCGGTTTATCGGTTCGCACCACAAAATTATCGTTCTTGTTATCTATACTAACTATCTCCCCTGGTTTAAGCGTAGTATCTTTTGATTCGTATTCCTCGGCCAAGTCCCAACCGCCTCCGCTGATACTGGAGGTATATCTGATGCTGGCGCGCGCACAGACATCCCAGGTAGTCAACCCACCGCCCCAACCTGAAGGCACGTCATCGGGAGAATAATTGTAAGTCCCTAATCTGCCGCTTACCGTCCCTCTACCGTAAAGCGTTAAAAGTCCGTTGCCATTATTCCACAACCGGACATTATAGTCCTGTCCAGAGCCAACTCCGTAATGAAAATCCATATAAGGTGACGTAGAAGAACCGTAAGAATTACCAAGTTCTATGTTGCCCCCCTGATCATTCCCGTAACTGGATGTCCCTATAGTTAAACCGTTGGAAACTGCGGCTGTCCCGTTAACCTCCAGCTTGTCCCATACGGATACCCTACGGGTAGAACCGTCATTCGATTTATTGCCGATTATCATCAATGTCTTATACGTCCCGGTATCATTGGATATCTCCGCCCTGTTGTTTGCCCCGCCCGGAAAATTCTGCCAGCCGCTGCTGAAAAGCAGCGGATTGGCAGCGGTATTCACGTACAGATCATAGGCAGCCCGGATGTCGCTATCTCCGTCTCCCACCGAAAAAATCTGCGTTCCACCGATGCCGGGAGAATTATCAAAGAAACGCGTCCCTCCATACTGATAATGAGCGCCTATTTCTATGCCGGTATGCCAATTCAATTGCAATCTATTGTATGTATAACTGCCGTAGTTCTTATATTGCGTGCGAATGATATAATAAGGATTCCCGTCCGAACGGTATCCCCAGGTAATACCGCGTATACCCTGGTCAGTAGAAGGATCGACCGTCCCTCCCAGGTTGATCGCCTGCCAGGAGCCGTTAGCTATATGTAATGTCGCGTTAGGAGTAGCAGTGCCGATCCCGAGTTTATCCGAAACCAGCAGATACCCGCTGGTCGCAGAGACGTCGGACGCGTTGATACTGCCGTCGGCATTGGTATCCCCCACAGAGAGCCTCTTCACCGACAAAGCGTCGTATGTCCCGTTAGGCGAAGGGTAATAGGTGGTAATGGTCATATCCTCGGCGTAAGCCATATTTAAAAATGGAATAAAGACAACGGAAAGAAAACTCAAAGAGAGTAGCAAAACGCGGCAGGAAAAACCTTTCTCTTTTTGTAAGGAATTGGCCAGGAAAACATCGCACACTAATTCCATAATAATGTCTCCGGTTCAAAAAAATCATCCGTAACCCAAAAGGAATAATACTACTTAATGTTTATTTAATCATCATCCTCTTGCCTTTGTCAAGCTGTTTCGCTATTATATAGATTATGTTACAGGACGCGCATTCGCATATCCAGGATTCCGGTAACCCCGCTATGGTAAATGGCCTGCTGCGCGATATTTCAGCTGAGGGAATAAAAAGAATTTTTTGTAATTCCGCGGCTCCGGAAAACCGGCAGGCCTTGGAAAGAATCGCTTCTCAACAAGGGATCATCCCCTTTTTCGGCCTGCATCCCTGGTATGCCGCGGCCGCGCCAATGGACTGGATGGGATCGTTAAAAGAATTACTCGCAAAATTCCCTGCCTGCGCCATAGGTGAAATCGGGCTGGATAGAAACAGAGGCGCCGCGGATCCCGCGTTACAGGAAAAATGGTTCTGCGCGCAGCTGGATCTGGCAATCGAGACGCGCAAGCCGGTAACACTGCATTGCGTAAAAGCCTGGGAAGAATTATTAAGTATCCTGAAACACCGCACTCCAAAACTCCCGGCCCTGCTGCTGCACGCTTTCTCCGGGCCTCCGGAAGCGCTGGAAGAACTTATCCGGCTGGACGCATTCATCTCTTTCTCCCCGCAGGCTCTTTTTTCCGGAAACCCCAAAATCATAAAAATGCTTTCGCTGATTCCAACGGACAGATTACTCTTAGAGACCGACTTCCCCTACAGGTATACCGGAGAAATAAATAGCGAAACGTATTTTAATCTATTGTCTGAAGTATACACAAAAGCCGCAGGATTATTGCGCGTTGAACGGGCTGAACTCGAAGAAAGGATCTGGGATAATGGAACGCTTTTTACGCACGGAATTATTGCTCGGTAAGAAGGTATTGTCTGTCCTGCGCGAAAGCCGCGTGACTATTATCGGCCTGGGAGCGGTAGGCAGTTATTGCCTGGAAATACTCGCGCGCGCCGGGATCGGCAATTTCACCCTAGCGGATTTCGACGTCATTAGAAAAAGCAACCTGAACCGTAACCTGCTGGCGCTGGAAAGCACCATAGGGATGAACAAAACGGAAGCCGCCGCCGGCCGCGTGCTGAACATAAACCCTGCCTGCAAGGTGGAAACTATCGCTGAAATGATCGATGGAACGAATATCGCGCGGATATGCGCCGGAAGCGGAATAGTGATAGACGCGATCGACTCGCTCGGCCCGAAAGCCGCGATACTTTCTTATCTGACGCTCAATAACATAAAGGCGGCGTCTTCTATGGGCGCCGCCTTAAGAAAAGACGTCTCGGCGGTCAAAGCAGGAGACATCTTGCAGGCAACATCCTGCCCGCTGGCGCAGAGGCTGCGTAAACGGCTAAAAAAGAACGGGATAACTTCCGGGATACCCTGTGTTTTTTCTCTGGAGAAACCCCTGACGGTCTCAACCGCGGGGTCAAAGGAAGAAGAGACTTTCAAAAGAGGAAGACAGCGGCAGACGCTGGGAAGCATGCCTACGGTGCCGGCGGCATTCGGCGTTACGCTCGCCGGGCTGGCGCTGGGAATCCTGCTTAAAACCGAAGAAAAGGACCGCTAACGGTCACCGAGACGGCTTGAGATACTATCCATCAAACTTCTCTCCGCGGACTTGTTTCCCCTGGCGCCCACGCGCACTTCGATCCGGGAAACACTGGATGAAATACGGTGGATATCGACCCACACGGTGCTGCCGTCATAATAAGTGCTGATCAACTGCGCGAGATCGTCCTTGACGGTTTCTTTTCTTATCAGCATCGCCTTCGCTTTCAAACCGTCTTTTGACGCCCGCAGAGCGTCCTCAAAAGGAACACCCGCTTCATAAACAAGCTTGCCGGAAAGCCAGAAAGCCGTGCCGGCCCCTCCCACAGCCCCGGCCAACAAGGCCACGCAACCGCAGAGATTAAACGCCAGACATACAACGACCGCAAATGAAGCTATTCGATTAAACATATCTCACCTCCGGCTGCCGGTTAAATAATTGCCGCGGCATTATTATCCGCCACTGCAACTTTGGCGAGACTTCGCCCGCCGCGTCGGAAGACGATTTAAACCCCGGTAACGGCTAAGGTAACGAAGCCCGTATCGGTTTTCGGTTACGGTAACGTCAGAAAGCCGTAACCGTCCGCCACTGCAACTTTGGCAAAGCTATCTATTCGATAAACGATGTTACTAATTCTACGCTACGGTCATTTAGCAGTAAACTACCTGAACGCGTGTTTAAGCAATAGATAACCGCCGACAAGCAGCACTATGAAAACTACCGAAAGGATATCGAAATATTTCTCCACAGTCTGCTGAACCCTGGCGCCGAATATCCTGATCGCGCCGGAAACAATAAAAAACCTGCCTGCCCTGCCGATAACCGAAGCAAGCAGCAACATTGACAAAGATATTCTGAACACACCGGCGGCAATGGTTATCGCTTTATATGGGATCGGGGTAAAGGCGGCGGTGAATACAGTAAAAAAGGCGTTCTCATTATATTTCCGGCCGATCACGGTCATCACTTCCTGCAGATTATAAGTGTTGATTATCCATTTACCGACGGTCTCGTAGAGAAAAAAACCTATCGAATATCCCAGTAAAGCCCCCAACACCGATCCTACGGTGCAGATAGCGGCGTACTGGAACCACTTTCCCCTCCTGGCGGTGGTCATCGCCACCAGCAGCACATCCGGAGGCACGGGAAAGACCGAACTCTCGATAAAAGCGACCCCGAAGAGCGCCCAGCACGCCTGCGGCGTGCGCGCCTGCCTGAGCGTCCAGTCGTACATTATTCTTAACCAGTAAACCGGAGAAAGCCGCTTGAACATATGCATTTCCTTTATAAACATAAACGGGCTTTGTGCCCGCCAGGTTTTTGCTTTAATAAATTAGCATTATCCTATAATCCTGGAAAAAGTCCAGGGCAACTATAAATACGGTTCTGGGTATTGGGTTATAGGTTCTGGAAAAACTCTTAAACACGATACTTATGTTTAAAAATCCGATATCCCTGGAATACTTACGCTTTCATAGCCGCCTAAAGCCCAGGGCCATTGTCTTTTTCCGGCGAAGTCTTGGCTTACAAGGCATACTGCACATATCCAGCTATATGCTTATTTCGACCGTCTCCCCGAAGCATCCCCCCGGTTAAAACCCAGGGATTTCTGCGTTCATCGTGCTTCGTTTATCATTCCCGCACCCGGGGACCGGTCTTGCGGAACTAAATCCTCACGATATCGCCGTTATTGTAAAGCGCGAGAAAAAGCAGAAGATAATTCCTTAAATGCGTGGTGAGAAGAAAATTATTGCGGACATGCTGCCTGCCGTTGGCGCCGAGTTCAGCCGCGTAATCCGGGTTACCAAGCAACTGCTTCAAAGCAAAAGCCGCGCCGTCTACGGAATGACATAATAAACCCGAATAACGGTGTTTGATCTGCAAGGGGATCCCTCCGACTCCGGAAGCTACCACGGGTTTGCCTTTCCATAACGCCTCGGTAACCGTCAAACCGAACCCTTCCTTAAGCGATTTTTGCAGGATAACCGTGGAACCGCGCTGCAGCGCGTTAATCTCTATATCATTCTGCTTCATCAACAATATATGGATATCCGGATCATCATGGGCCATTTCTTTCACTTCCGCAAGTACCGCTACGCCTTCCGGGTCGTCGGAAGCGGTACCGCCGGCCAGCACAAGACGGCAATCCTTATGCTTACGCACTAAGCGGTAAGCTTCGATCACTCCCAACGGGTCCTTCAGCCGGTCAAAACGGGATATCTGCGTGATTATCGGTTTATTGCGCGGAATAGCGTATTTATCCAGCACCTGACTTATCGTTTCTTCCGGAAGTTCGCGGTTCTTATCGCTCAAAGGGTCTATCGATGGCGATATAAGGAATTGACGTACAGGCAGGCGCCTGGAGAAAGAAGGCGCGGAGAACACCGCCGAATCATAGCGCGGGATGAAATCCATCAAAAAATCCCAAACCCTGAGCGAAGGATTGGAGACGTCAATATGGCAGCGCCAGATCCATTTATTACCGGATTTCTTCTCCACCAGCATTATCGGCTGTGGATCGTGGATAAAGACGATATCGCTGCCGGTATCCATTTCCCGCGCGTTCTTCCTGCCATTCTCCCGGAATATCTCGAAATCGGCAGAGGATATCTCCTCCGGCCTGCCGTGCAGCGCGTTATGGAATTTTTTTGTCACCTCAAAAAACTGTTCGCCGCCTTTTATCACGTCCCAGCGCGTATCGACTCCTATTTCCTTAAGCAAAGGGACCATCCTGTTCAGTATCTCGGCAACGCCGCCGCCGACAGCGGTGGAATTGATATGCTGGATCCTCTTACCGCGCAATCTCTCTGCCAGTAATCTCAAATCATCCACCACCGCCTGCCCGACTACCGGCACATAATCCTTAAGTTCTGACATTCTCAACTAATCCTTTCCCGCAGAATGGAAACTATGCTGTTCTTCAGTCCTTCCAGGCTCTGGGTATACGGATCAAGCCTGGATATCTTCTCCGCGGTCTCACTGTCGCCCAGAGAGAACCGTATCCAGCTGGAAAAATCGTTGTCGTTATGCTCAAGCCTCAACTTCGCCTCTATGAAATGGAAGTATATGCAATCAACGCTGACCAGCTTCAATATCTCCAGGAACTCCGCCAGTGTATACGCCTGACGGTTAATGGGATATATGAAACTCACCGACTTAACAAAATGAAATTCTTCCCCCTCCCCGGAAAATCTGAACCGCGCCAGAGGAGATTCCTTAAGATGGGCTTCTATGACGGAAACTATGGACTCCCTGATCTGGTGCACCGAGGAAAACTGGACCGTATCTATCCCGGCGAGCTTCTCTCCCAGCCTGCTATCTCCGAGAACGAATGAAACCCAATAAGCGAAATCGTTCAAAGGTTCGGAGACAAAAGCATCGTGCTGCTGCAAAAAGCTGTGCGTATGGTGGTAAATACAAGAGCCGGGGACTTTTTTGAGAAGGCCGAGCAATTGCGAAAGCGTAGCCGCTTTCAAACCGGTCAATTCCGGCAAATTCAAACGCGAGAAAAAAACGAACGGTGCCGCCGCTTTCTTCAATTCCGGCATATCTTCCCCTCTCTAAGCGCCGACAATTCCCGCAGAAAAGAGGCCGTCTCCAGCGGAGAAGAGAGATAATACTCCGCCAGCGAGCCGCGTTTCCTGCCCACGCAAACGGTGATCCCCCTGCCCTTAAGTGCGCGAAAAGCGTCTTCATCGGTCCTGTCATCCCCGAAATAAAATACGGCCTGTTCCCCGGGAATATTCCCGTGCCCTGCGCCGGACAAGAGCGCTGACACCGCCGTGCCTTTATTACGCTTCCCCGCCGGTAATATCTCAAGCACTTTCTTGCCTTTTTTTATAACCGCCGCGCCCTTCGACACAGCCGAGGCCGAAGCTGCGCGAAAAACTTTTCCGGCCAGTTTAGCTCCGTCCACCCCGGCCAGCCGGAAATGGACCGCCAGCGATATACCCTTATCCTCGATAACGACGCCTTTTATGCCGCCGGCCCCGGAAAAAATATCTTTCTTGATCCCGGACAACAACGGCAGGTAACCTGCCGGAGCGTATTTCTCAATCCCCTTGCCGGGGAGAAAAACCTCGTACCCGTGATTACCCACATAAACAATGCCGTTTACACCCACCCTTTTCTTCACGTCGGCGAGCGCCCTGCCGCTGACTACCGCCACCCGGCACCCGGGAAGCGAAGACAAACGCCGCAGTAATCCCGCAATGCCCGCAGGGGTACGCGTGTCCTGCGGACGCCCCGCAATAGGCACCAGGGTCCCGTCATAATCCAGAAAAATATACAGCGGCCTGCCGCATATCAACGCTCGCAATTCCCGCCTGCGTATATCCAGATGTTTCATCCAAATTTCTCCTCATACCGACTTCTTCATTCCCACCAGATCGCCGATTATACTTCCCGCCCAACGGTAAATATTATTCTCCGCCACTGTTTTACGCATATTATTCATCCTGCGGGCCTTCTCCTCCGCGGGCATCTCTATCGCGACTTTGATCGCGTCCGCGAACTCTTCTATGGAATAAGGATTTATCAATACGGCATCGGTCAGTTCCCTCGCCGCCCCCGTAAAGCAGCTCAAGACCAGCATACCTTTACCATCGGCCTTCGACGATACGTACTCCTTAGCCACCAGATTCATTCCGTCATGCAGAGAACTGACCACGCACAGATCGGCAAGTTCATAATAAGGTTGTATTTCCTCCGGAGCAAAATGGCGTTTCAGGTAAACTATCGGTTTCCATTCACCGCTGGAATATTTCCAGTTCTTTTTCTCCACCAACTCGTCTATCTCACCCATCAACTCATGATACCTCTTTATATGGGTCCTGCTGGGCGCGGCCAGCTGAATAAAGACGAATTTATTTATATATTGTGGGTTCTTCTCCAGGAACCTGTCTATCGCCAGGATCCTTTCCACTATACCTTTGGTATAATCTATCCTGTCCACGCCCACGGCCACTATTTTGCCCGCAAGGTCCAGTTCCTTCTTGATTTTAACGCTTTCCTCCCTGGACCTGCCGCGTTCCGATTCCCTGACCCCGTCCACGCTGATCGGGAAAGCGCGCACCAGCGTTTCCTTACTGCCGCGGACAACGCTGAACTTCTCCGTGTCCACACGGCATTCTATCAGGCGGTTAGCGGTATCAAGGAAATTATTACAATGATATTGCAGATGAAAACCTATCAAGTCGCAGGCCAGCAGCCCGTTCAATATTTCCTGCTGGAATGGGCAAATAGCGAAGACTTCCGGGTTCGGCCAGGGGATATGCCAGAATAAAGCGATGGTAACGTCCGGACGCTTTTCTTTTATATAGGCCGGCAGCATTGTGAAATGATAATCCTGAATAAACACAAAGGCTTCCTTGGCCGGTAATTCTTCGAGCACGGAATCGGCGAATTTACGGTTAACGTTACAGTATTCTTTCCAGTCACTCTCGCGGAAGATCGGACGGGTATGAGTGATATGACAAAGAGGCCAGAGCCCTTCATTAGAGAAACCGTAATAATATCCCTCTTCCTCCTCTTTGGAAAGCCAGACCCTCTTAAGTATATAACGGTTGTCCTCAGGGGGAACACCGAGCTTATTGCGCGAATTCACGAATTGCCTGTCGGCATTGCCGCTGCCGTGGGCTATCCATGTCCCGCCGCAGGCCCTCAAGATAGGGTCGATCGCGGTAACCACGCCGCTGGCCGGACGCAGGCAACGCACTACGCCTTTATCACCGTCGCCGATATGCATAAAAGGCTCTCTATTGGAGACCACGAACAAAGCGTTCTCCCCCAGTTTTGCCTGAACGAAATCATGCAGTTTTTTCTCCGTCCAAAGTTCGTCGTTCCTCACCCGCACCTGGGCCTCTTCCGAGACCACTTTCCTGGCCACGCGCAGGCTCAAAGCCACCTGCTCAACCTCGCTCACTAACCTGCCGAATTCTCCTTTTTCTTCAAAAGGGCGCAGTTTATCGGTATCCCCGCGCTGGAAATGGCTGAACCATTGCGTCAGTCTGCGCACCGGCATTATATATATCTGACGCTGGATAAGAAAAGCGGACAAGGCGATCAAGGAAAGGAGAATGATCAGGGTAATACTGACCCAGCGCCACATCTCCGCTAAAGTAGTCAAAAGATAGGATGTATCGTAAACCACTTCCACAAGCCCGAGTGGTTGGCCGTCTTCCGCGAATACAGGCTGGACATAACTGTATGCTGTATATTCCCCGTAAGTCCGCAGATTGCCGCGCGCCGAACCGGCGGCGAGTATATCCTTGAGATTGCCTTTCTCCCTGCCGGGCCATTCCCTGATCCTCTTTGTAACCGCCAGAACGTCCCCTTCACTGTCATAGAGAACGCACCCCTGCAGACGGTCCCTTTTCTGAAAACTTTCCACCAGCCTGCCGGCGAGCATCATATCCTTATTCTGAAGGATGAATTTTGCCGAAAGTTCAACGCTCTCGGCCACCGTCCTGGCTTTTCTCTGTAAATCATCCATCAGTTTATCCTCGGTAAAACGTATCTGCATTATCCCGAAGATGGTAAAAACCAGGGAGGCAATGATCAAAAGCGGAATAATAAAAAGCAGGATCCGTTTCATAGCGCTCTCCTTCGCATCAGTAAAATGAATACTCCCCGGACTGATCCTTCGACTTTGCTCAGGACAGGCGTACGGGGTTTCTTTCCTGAATTATTACCCGCCACTAAAGCATTGTCGGGCTCCGCCCGCCACTAATACGCTGGCGAGACTTCGCCAGCCATTAAAATACCGGCTACGGTAACGAAGCCCGTATCGGTTTTCGGTTACGGTAACGTCAGAAAGCCGTAACCGTCCGCCATTAAAACATTGGCGAGACTTCGTTACCGATAGACGAAACGTCCGCCACTGAAACATTGGCGAGACTAAAACAAGGGTATCGTGACCGTAACCGATAGACGATATTAATACTCGCCATTCGGGAATTCTGCGCTCCGATTAAATGTATGGAAACCGCCGGAACGCGGTGGCGGATAAACAAAAAACCGCCATCCCGTAAAACAGGAATGGCGGCCCGACCATTCAAAACGCCCTCCGGCGATGAAAACACGCCGGACCCCCGTTAGAATTAAAGTTCTTCTGAAGTTCACATTTTAGTATAACATCTAACAACGGACAGGCAAAGAGATTATTCAAATGAAGTTTCTCTATGACTGCTTCTTACTACGGAGCCTTATCTTGAATGTGCCAGTATAAATAAGCGGCTTTCTTTGTCCGGCGGGGAAAAAGCCGTAGAAATGAATTCATTCACATCGAATTTCTTCCCCGGCACAAGCAGCAGATGCGTCGATCCGCTATCCGGGGTTATCTTATAAGAAAGTTCCCTGACAACGTCTTTCTTGCGCGAATCTCCCTGCAAAAATATCTTGTACGCGCCTCCGGCTTCCTTGTGCATTTCGTATTTTACCCCGTGTTTTTTAAAATACTCCAACGGCCGGAATTCAAAAGGAGATTCGATCGATAAACTGAATTCCTTCTCCGGCCCGGCGGACAGCACTCCGCGAAAAACTCCCCAACTGCCTAATTCCTCGTTCACCCGCGCGATAAAAGCCGAAGAACCATTGCCTTCCCGCCAATAATGCTCCGCTTGCTGGTCCCAGCCCAAACTAACGATATCCGCTCCGGTGACCCAGCATAAACCCTCGCTCTCCGGCCAGAAAGAAGAAATATACCTTCTAAAATAAGGCGTGAGCTTAGGCTCCGCCTTCATCAAGGCCCTCGCCAAAGCCAAACCGCGGTAATGCGCAGGGACCCCACGCGCGCGTTCCGAGAAATCTACGCAAAAAGCGACGGTTCTCTCTGCGGAACGCCGTTCTCGTAAAAGATCCCGATAATCATCCAATCCGCCTTCAGGAGGCTTCAGACGTAATTGCCCAGGGCAGCCTGTCTTTGAAACACGCGGCCCGCCTTTCACACATTCACGGTAAATATCCCAGAGTAATTCCCTTTTGATCCCGGTATCCAGTCCCGCCCAGGGTTTCAGACGGCTCTGTTCCAGGTCAAACCCGCTTAAAAGATCTTCTTCTTCCAGCCCGGCTTCGCGTAAAGCCGAAATAAATGCCGGGATGAATTCCGTGCCTGTGCCGTGATGATAAACAAAACCGGTATTATCCGCGGCATTAAGCAGCGCCTCACCGACCCTTGCGTCCGGAGCGCGGACAAGCACCTGAGATAAGAACCACTCCTGCGCGGACATCGCCTGTCTGAATTCAAAATGCTGCTCTGCGGCCAGTTCGGCGATGCGCGCGCTTATCTCCCGGCAATTCCCATACAGGCCGGAAGCGCTGTCGAATTCCAGCGGCGTCCAGGGAAACCTTACCAGAGGAGTAAGCGAAAGCACTACGCGCGTGCCGGAAGAAAGACGTTTCATCTGCTGTTTCAAACCGGAGAGAAAGACTCCGAACTCTTTAAAATCCTCTTCCTGCTCTAATCCGGTAGACAGCAGGAATATCTTCAACTGCCTGGCCTTGGAGCCGAAGATCAGTTCAAACCCGGAACGCAGATGTTTTTCATCCAGATCTTTATTCAGGAACCGCCTTAAACGTGCGGATATCCCCTCCAGGCCGCAGCTGTAAACGCTCTTGCCGGCGGCGGACTCATACTCGACCAGCAAAGGTTCCCTGCCCAGCACGTCGAAACGCTGACTCTTCATACTCACACTGCGAAAGATCCCCGACAGCCCGTTTAGAATAGCGTAAAACCCCAGGTGATCGCTGACGTTGAAACTGAACAGATCGATCTTCTCCAGCCCCATCTCCGTTTTCATCCGCAAAGCCCAACGCATAAGCAACTGGGCCGGATATTGCCGGAAAGGTTTACGCAGCCAGCTCTCCGCGCAAAAAGAACACATACTCCTGCACCCGCGGCTCAACGGCAGATAACCGGTACCCATCTCCTCCTCGCAATAAGAAACCACGCCTTTTTCCGGAAGTAATGGTTCTTCCCGACAGCAAGGCCGCGCGCTGTCGGCCGGCGGAGCAGCATCCGAAATAAAAAAACCGTTTACCTGCGACATTTCGCGCAATATTTCCAGCTTGGATTTTCCCGCGCCATACCCGGCACTGCAGCACTCCAGAAGGTCTTTAACATCCTCCGGGTCATCCCCGATGAATATACCGTCCACCCAGGAATCCGGCCCCCAAAGCGCCGAGGTGAACGCGGCGCTGGCGCCGCCCAAAATGATCAAAGGTATTTCCGGATCCTCCAGACGCTCCCTGCGGCTCAAAGGAATGCCGCTGTTACGCAGGAATTGAGGCAGATTGACCAACTCCTGAATAATAGAGTTTGAAAATCCTATCAACTGGAATTTATCCGGACCGTATTTAGTCTGCGTGCCGATAAGCCAAGGGACTTCGTCACGGAAAAATATCCGCGCGTCCTGCGCGGGCGGCAGATAAGCCAGGTCGGGAAAGATCCCGGGGATGGAAGCGGCTATTTCGTAAAGGAAAGAATGGGTAAAAGACGCGGCCGTATCCACATAAGTGGAAAGGCGGCAGAAAAGCGCGCGAAAAGGCCGGATGGAATATTCTTCTCTACGCAGGGTATTGATCTCGCCCCCGCGCAGCCATAACCCGCTGCCGGTCAAGCCCGGATAAACCCTTGCATACCACTCTGAATAATCACGTTCTTCCAAGCTCACCCCTCGCAGGCATTTTTACCTCGCCGAGAAAACCGGCTGTTCTCATCGCGCACTGGCAAATGAACTTCGACAGTCCTTCAATTCCGCCGGAGGCCGCGCGTTCGACTAAATCCAAAAACATCTCTTTTTCCTCCGGAAGGATCATCGCCGGGGGCAGGCCGCAGGATAATAAACGCGTATCCAGGATCATCCGCGCCACCCTGGCATTACCGCCGCAAAACGGCCTTAAGGCAATAATTTCCACGCAGCAACGCGCGGCCTCCCTGGCCGGGTCCACGGAAACCAAGCTCAACATTCTCAATAACCGGTTCAAACGCAGTTGGAACTCCGGTTCAGAGACGCCGGGATTCCTGAATCTGCCGGGCATCTGATTCGGGAAATTATACATTACAATCTCGTTAAGTTTCAAGATATATCCGCGCCCGGCCCTGAACCCCGGACGTGAATTCTCCAGCATAAAACGCGCGGCATTCAGCAAATTCAGGCTTTCCAGTATCTCTTTAAGCTCCCTGGCGCGCGGCTTACCGCCGGCAGAGAGACAACGCAGATCTTCCCTGGTCATCCGGCTCCCGGATAACGCCCCGGAATGATATGCGGTTTCTATGATGAACCTTTCTTTCAATTCCGCATTGACCTTAAGACTCCTCAAGAGAGGGGCAAACTCCTTCCTGCGGGCGTAAAGCTCACCGGGGAGATCCACGAACTCGCGGAAAATACGTTCCAGTTCCCTGCGCTGGGCCGGATGCGGCTTAACGCCCCTGTCCAGCCAGCGGTAAACGGTCTTATAGCTGACGCCAAGCCGCCTGGCGAGTTCCGAGCGGGAAATATCCGCCGCGCGCATTATTTTCGTTATCCTGTCATTGTCGTCGGTAAATCTGCCCATAGCCCCTCCCGATAGGACATCTGTCCTAAAGTTATAATATGATTTATTATAACAAATGTCCTACGACAAAGCAACAAAAAAGGCGTTTGCGAAGGGCAGGAGTTGCTTATGGCTGATAAACAAACCGCCGGATAGCGCAAACGCCTCTTTTTTCTATCGATCAAGAATCACCCGCCTCTGCCTATTATTTACCGGATTCCAACGCCTTCAACAACTCCAACAAGCCGGGTTCGCAAGGCACGGCGTATTCCTCCTCCAGCCGCATTATCTCCATAACGCAGCATAATATTTTCTCTTCTTCTCCGGAGCCGCTGCCGCCGGCGGAAACCCAATAATCCCTTATTTTTGCTGCCGCAGGGATATTCCCGGAATTAACCAACTCCCTAATAACGCCCCATTCTTTATCGAGCCCAGCTGCCGGGATACCCGCCGCCGGCCGCGAAGACAATATTTCTTTCCCGGAGATACCGGTATTCTGCGTTCTTACCGGCAGGCTTCTAAAATCGATCCCGCCTTTTGCATCCTGATCAGAGGATTGCCCGGCCCGTTCATTGATGTTTCCCGCTGCCGCAATCCCGGGTAAAACAGAACCTCCTCCGTCACTTTTCTTAAGTCCAAGCCCCCGCATTAATGCCGCTGATCGCTCTCTTACTTCTTTATTAGCATATCCGGACAATTCTGTCATTTCCTCCGCAAAATGCCTTATTCCCGGGTTAGCGCTCGCCTCGAAATAGGTATCAATAACAACGATATGGCCTCCCGGAGTAATATAATACTGAAAATCGACCGTGGAAAACCCCGCTTTCTTCAAACGGCTGTTTATCTCCACAAGTTCATCAATAGTCTCAAACGTAACTAATTTATCATCATCCGGTTCAAAATCTCCCGGCACGATATCCATTACTATCCATAACAACCCGTCATTATCCTCAAAGAGCCCGTGTATCCGCGGCCCTATCCCCAGATTGTCGGCGATCACGCCGGACTTATAACTTCTGAACAATTCCTGCTCAAAGAAATCTTTTGTTCCTTTCGTGAATAAATAGGTTTTTAACGCCACGGGATCTCCATTTAAAAGAAAGCCCAGCTTAACACAGCCTCCCGAACCATTATGATAATTACTGGCAAGAAAAATATCCGAATCCGGCAGAACAACGTCCACTTTAGTGACATCGGAAATCACGTCGGGAAATTTCCGGATAGGAAAAAGCGGCTCCCGCAATCCCGCAATTACGGGATATTTTACGGGCAGATCTTTTTCCGGATCTATATCGCTCGTCATCAAATATCCGTATTTAGTAAGTTTACGGCGCTTAATATAATTAACCACTCCCCGTCCAACGACATCATTAGTCTTTGAAACGATCTTTCCGGATAGTGAACGAAAATACGGATTATCGGATAACTGATTATTTGCAGCCTCCGGCATCGCCGCCCCGGGACGCACCGCCCTTCCGCCGTCGCTTTTAATATCGCCCCCACTTAATCCCTGAAACCGCGCCCTCACTTCATCAGACGCTGATTCCAGCAACTCTTCCATTACCATGGGGAAATCTTTTATACCCGGTTTATCATTCACCGTAAACCTGGTATCCATGACGACGATATGCCCCGCAGGAGTGATATAATACTGAAAGTCATACGCGAATAACCCAACATCCTTCACTCTCTTATTTATCTCCACGAATTCCTCAATAGTATTCGCCGTAATAAACCCGCCGGCTTTCTCAATAAAATCACCCGGCACCAGATCCATTACCATCCACAGGATGCCGCTACTGTCTCTAAAAAACCCGTACATCCGCGGCCCTATTCCCAGGTCTTCAGCTATCAGGCCTGCTTTATAACCGGCGAACAACTTTTTCTCCAACACTCCTTTCTTCATCTCCGAGAAAAAGTTAGCCTTCAGGGCCACGGGGTCGCCGTTTGGCAAAAACCCCAGTTTAACGCACCCCATCGCGCCGTTATAATCATAGCTGGTAAGGAAAATATCTCTATCCGGCAAAATAACCTCGACCTTCGGCGCATCGGAAACACTCGCCGGCACTCTACTGAAAGAATCTCGCGGTTTTCGCAACCCCATGACTACGGGGTATCCCGGAGGCAAATCCTCCTCCGGAATTATGTTCTTTGTCATCAAATACCCGTAACCCACCGGTTTGTGGTATTTCATATAATCAGCCAGTCCGCTCATTATTGTCCCTTGCCACAAAAACCCGATATCTTGAGTCTGCAAATCCATTTTCTTAAATAAAGACCGGAAATAGGTATCCTCCAATAAAAGCTTATTCTTAGTTAACGGGATCCCCCCCAACCAAGCCTGTAACCCCTCATCATCAGCTTGCCGAACCGAGACACCGTCTTCCCGCTTACTCTCAAGATTCCCCTCTCCGCCGTCCCTTTTTGTCCAGACATAGAGTTCATCATTACCTTCAAAATTAGACACCGCGCGCAAATTCACGCCTAAGAAATCTATACCCGCCCTTTTGAATTTGAATCCTTCCCCGAATAGACTATTATAATAGTCTATTCCCCACCAATAGGACTGGATGACGATCTTCCCTCCGGGCTTAAGCTTTCGCAACGCTTCTTCATTTTTTATCAAGCCGGACAACTGCTCAACTGCGTTCAATTCCGGACTCACCAATAATATATAATCAAGCGAATTATCCGGGAAATACGTAATGATTTCCGCGCCCGCCCTTAACACGACCAGATTCCCAAGTTCTATTTCCTGGCCGAGTAATTTTCCCGATTTCCATTCATCGGCAAATTTCCTGTAAATATCCTCCTTCGCTTTATAATCGTAAATATCCGTGGCGATAACGCCGATGTCCTTGTTCTTGATGGCGAGAGCAAAAGCGGCAATGGTCCTGCCGCTTCCTATCTCCAAAAGCGCCTCCCGATGGCCCAACATCTCTTTTACAATTACCGCCTGCCCGGCCGGATTACCCTGCGCGAGAAGAAAAGATTCTAATTTGCCGTTGTCATACGCAGCGTTGCTTCCCCTTAAATTACCGCCTCCATCAGGAGCTTTGACGCGCTCCTCCGCGCTCGCGCGATTCCCGCCTGAATCACTTTCGAACACTACTCTGTTATCAACGGTAAGAGTGATCCCGACAGTCCCGGGTATAAACGGCAAATCATTTGCCGCGTTAACCACGGTGATCCCTGCGCCGCCTGCCGCTCCCGGAAAGAAATTAAAACTTATCCCGCCGCTGACATATTGCCTGACTGTCTGCCCGTCCGGAGTATTGATGAACTCCGATTCGTTGTATTCTCCCTGCCGGAAAGACCTCTTATACTGATTGAAATAATCGGTCTTTGACCAGCTTTTCTTGGAGAACAATCCGTTCAAATCACCGCTATCGACCCTCGCTGCGTATTTACCCGAAAGACCTTGCCTGTCTTCTGAAGCGCATAAAGCGGTCTTGGCGTATTCTTTGAACCACCTCGCGAAGATCAACGAGTAATATACCTGACGCAAAGAAGCGTAACTCCGTCCGCTGTTGACTTCCTGCGTAAGTTTCGGAATAACCAATTCCCGGAGTAAGACGGAAGAATAGTCGTTCAATTCCTTGAATCGCGGATCAGTAAAGAGAGGGGCCGATTTATCGCGCAGATAGTCCTCCTCCAGCATCACTTTCAGGTCAGCTTTATATATATAGGCATTAGCCTTTGACTGGCGGACAATGATCTCCCCCGGGACGATCCAGGGCCTGGTATAAACCGGCAATCCTACCTGTTCCGTGCCGAATAATTCCCGTGCTTTCGCGTACAACTTATTCCAGTACTGTTTTCCTGACGGAGTGCGTGGAGAAGTCAGCCCCGCCATATCTTTTTTCAGGTTAAGGTCCGCCTCTAAAAGGACTTTACCGATATCCGTCTTTTCCAGCTCCGGATCGATAATATTATCCGGCCGGTCAGGCCGCAAGTTAACCCAGAAACTTTTATCCGGCAGGCTTAATCCGACAAGAAAATAGTCAACCAGCCCCCTGGAGAAGATCCTGACATTTTCAGCGGTAATGTTTGTCAGATCCCCCTTATCAAGCATAAACCGCAGAATGCCTTCAGGAGAGCCGGCGTCTAAATAACGCAGGTGAATAGGACGGAATTTATCCACGGAGAATATAACCGGGGAGAAATAAATATCCGGATTGGGAAGGATTAGCTGACCCAAGGCGCTTTGTTCATATAGCAGCAAAACGGCCAGCAATAGAGAAACTACCTGTCGCAGTCTTTTGATCACTTGTGGATTGGAAAACCCCGAAAAATGTTTGTTTATCAGCCTATTCTAAGTATAGCTGTTATATATAACAGCTTTCAATGACTTAAGGGCCTGATAGGAAAGCGCTTTCTTCGGAATAATTAAAAGGAAGGATGGAAATAAGCTACGCGGGGGTAAGCCTGCCGGACGATCCACGTTATACTCTCAAACTACCAGCGGAAATGCAGATATATCCTGCCCCAACCTTTATCCGTCTTTTCCATTCTGGAATAAAGACTGCGGACTTCTTTCTTATTTAGGCAATTCAGAATGCGCTTCTTGATATGATCGGAGGCCTCGCCATAGGCTATTTCCACCAGCCTGGCGCGGTTATCCACCGCTTCCTTGATGATCTCGACGATCTTCTCTTCCATATCCGGGATCACCGGATAGACATTTAATTTCAATCTCATATTTGATACAGGTTCTGGGGTTATCAAAAATAGTCCATAGGCCGCAGTTTTAAAGACAACTACCTGGCGTTATATCCTAAAAAACAAAAAGCCTGGATTCTCGGGTTTCTAACTATTGACTATCGTCTATCGACTGTGGACTATCTCTCTGATCGACTACGGCCTTCTTGTATGGCTTCTCGCAGGGCCTTCTCTACGAGGAGATTTCTGCCAGGGACGCCGCTCGCCGCTGCCCCGGGGTTTATCCGCCCCTGCGGGTTTACTCCACGGTCTAAAAGAATTACTGTGTCCGCGAACGCGGGAACCTTCCGGTTTACCTTCACCGCCGCGCCAGGGCCCGGCAGGACGATCTCCCGCCGGCTTACTCCACGGCTTCCCGCGTCTGTCATCACGGGCAGGAGCGGCAAATGGCGGCCTTGATTCTCTACGCGCGGGCCTGAAAGGAGGCTTGCCGGATGCCGGAACTGTCCTCTCCCAGGATTTAACGAAACGCCCGCGCTCTTGACGCGCCGCTCCCGGATGTTCACTGCGCCTGAATGGAGCAGCGCCTTCTTCCCGCTTTTTCCACGGCCTCTGCGGCGGTCTGCCGGAACGCTCTTCATTACCGCGCCAGGGCCTGGCAGGACGTTCTCCCGCCGGCTTACTCCATGGTTTTCCGCGCCTGTCATCACGGGCAGGAGCGGCAAACGGCGGCCTTGATTCTCTACGCGCTGGTCTAAAAGGAGGCTTGCCGGATGCCGGAGCCGTCCTCTCCCAGGGCTTAACAAAACGCCCGCGCTCTTGACGCGCCGCTCCCGGATGTTCACTGCGTCTGAATGAAGCAGCGCCTTCTTCCCGCTTTTTCCACGGCCTCTGCGGCGGTCTGCCGGAACGCTCTTCATTACCGCGCCAGGGCCTGGCAGGACGTTCTCCCGCCGGCTTACTCCATGGTTTTCCGCGCCTGTCATCACGGGCAGGAGCGGCAAACGGCGGCCTTGATTCTCTACGCGCTGGCCTAAAAGGAGGCTTACCGGATGCCGGAGCCGGCCTCTGCCAGGGCTTCTGAAAATTTCCGCGCGTACCCTCGCTATGAGAGCCACCCCCCCGGGTATCGGCAGGACGGCGATCTTCAAACGGCCTGCTCCAGGGTTTAAAATACGCCTCCCGCCTGGGCGCATCCTGATTCTCCTCGGCGTTACTCCGGGCTGCGCCGCGCATACGTTTCCCGCCCCTGTATCCGCCGCCTTCTCCATAACCGGGATGCGGCTGACGCCTTGAGGCTTCGCGGTTGGCTTCAACTCTGAAATTATTACGCTGCCTTTTAACTTTGGGCTTCTCCCGCACGGTCTCCAGTTTGGGACGGGCAACGCCTACGACAAGCGGACGGCCGATGAATTCCCTGCCGTTAAGTGCGCCGATAGCCTTGCGCGCCTCCAATTCGTCGGGCATCTCCAGGAACGCAAATCCGCGCGATTTAGTCCCCTTATCATTCAGCATTATTTTTACTATGGACACTTTGCCGAACTCTTCAAATGTCTTCTTAAGTTCTTCCGGGGTGGCTTCAAAAGCCAAATTTCCTACAAAAATATTCATTAAATTCTCCTGACCGTTCCAATACCGGGGATTAAACGCGTTTTATCTGGTTAGATTGATGTTTCCTGCGATTGCTAAAGACGGAATTTTATAACGGTGAGTCTGACTCCTGACTAAAGCTACACAGTATAAGCATAACCTCTAACCCCAATAAAGTCAAATACTAAAAAGCGGTCCCGGAAAAAGAACCGGACCATAGTCCATAGCCCATGGACCACAGTTTTAAAAGTAAATACCTGACGTTAAATCCTGAAAGAATACAAAGTCGGGATTCGGGTTTGAAAAACTATTGACTGTCGTCCATCGACTGGGGACTGTTTCTTCTCTAATTTATCTGTGAAAAATAACGCTTTTATGGTATAAAAAGTAAAATCTATCACTTACCATCAACTATAGAGTTATGAAATCCACGCTCATCAAGAAAGCTTCCGTCTCCATTCTTAACGCCGCTCTGATACAGCCGTTCCGCACGGCGCTGGGACAGCACGACAGCCTGCGCAACCTGCTTTTCCGGCTGCAGTTGGCCGACGGCACAATCGGCTGGGGCGAAGCCGCCATCGCCACCCACATCACCGGAGAAACTCTCGCACAAACCCTGGATAACCTGCGTCTTGCCGCCGAAGAACTGCCCGGCAAAGACGTTTGCGATTATCCCGGCCTTTCCTCCCGGCTGCACGAACAATTCGCGCATAACAAATCCGCCGTGGCCGCGGTCGAAACAGCACTGCTGGACGCCTTAACCAGGCAGCTCAAGATACCGCTCTGGAAATTCTTCGGCAATAAACCAGCCAAACTTGCCACGGATATCACGATAGTGATCGCCGATCTCGAGGAAACAGCGGAATCAACGCGTAAATTCTATAAACAGGGGTTTCGTGCTTTTAAGGTCAAGATCGGACGCGACCGGGACCTGGATCTTAAACGCGTGCTGGCAGTCAAGAGAACCGCTCCCGGCTGCGCCATTTATCTCGACGCCAACCAGGGGTACAGCGCGCAAGACACATTGCGTTTCGTAAAAGATTTAAAGAAATCTGGCGTAACTCCTGCCCTGCTGGAACAACCTGTGCCGCGCGAAGACTGGGAAGGCCTGAAAAAAGTCACCCGTCTCTCCGGAATCCCTGTCTGCGCCGATGAAAGCGTGCGCGCGATACCTGAATGCCTGCGCGCCATCCGCGAAAAAGCCGTACAGGTAATAAACATTAAACTTATGAAATCCGGATTAATACAAGCGCGGGAAATTGCCCTGCTGGCGCGTTCCTGCGGAATAGAGTTGATGATCGGAGGTATGATGGAAAGCTCCCTGGCGATGACCGCTTCCGCGCACCTGGCCGCGGGATTGGGGTGTTTTCGTTACGTTGACCTGGACACGCCGTTTTTTATCAAAGGCGGGATCACCGGCAACCCCTGTTTGAATTCCAAAGGGATCTACGACCTGACAAAGATCAAAGCCGGCGTCGGCATAATACCGGGATAATATGATACAGAACACATTTCTGCTTGCGCTCGCGCTTCTCTGCATAGAAAGCGCGGTGATCTATATTTCCGGACGCCAGCGTTTGAAGAAATATTTTGCGTTCATCCCGCCGGTGTTCTGGATTTACTTACTTCCCATGATTGCGGCGAATTTAGGTATCCTCCCGGGACGCCACCCGCTTTACCTGTTTATCTCCGCCAACCTTCTGCCTGCCGCGCTGATATTATTGCTGCTTTCCTGCGACATAAAGAACATCCTGCGTTTAGGCAAACCCGCGTTGATAATGATGCTCTCCGGAAGCCTGGGAATAATGATCGGAATGCCGCTGGTTTTCTCTTTTATGCGGCACTGGGTAGGCGGCCGGATGTGGTCTGGTTTCGGGGCATTGTCCGGTTCCTGGATAGGCGGCAGCGCCAATATGATCGCGGTCAAAGAAGCCATCAACACTCCCGACGCGGTCTTTATGCCGATGGTAGTGGTGGACACCATCGTGCCCTATGCCTGGATGGGCATACTCATTGCCGGGGCGGCGTTCCAAAAGCGTTATGACGCCTGGAACAGATCGGACATACGCGTGCTCGAGGAACTTAACAAACGGGCCTCAAATATCCCGGAACAAAAAAAACATAAATTGCTGCTCCATACCACCCTCTTACTGCTTCTCCTCGCTTTCTCCGGAATTATAATTTCCCGGTTCACGGCTGCCCGGATGCCGGTATTTAAAGATGTCCTTTCCAATTACACCTGGGCAATAATCATTGCCTCTCTGCTGGGTATCTCCTTATCCTTTACCCCGGCAAGAAGACTCGAAAGCCGCGGCGCTTCGCGCGTGGGATACTTTCTCCTTTATTTCGTGCTTGCCTCCATCGGCGCCCGCGCCGCTGTCTCCGATATCAACACCGCTTTTCTGCTCATCGCCGCCGGATTCCTGGTAGTTTTATTTCACGCCACAGTGCTGATCATCACCGGAAGGATCATTAAAGCCCCGATGTTCTTGCTGGCAACCGCCAGCCAGGCGAACATCGGCGGGGCAGCCTCCGCGCCGGTGGTCGCGGAAATATACCAAACCGGCCTTGCCTCCGTGGGATTACTCCTGGCTATCCTGGGGAATATACTGGGGACTTACTGCGGGATCATCACCGGTCAAGTCTGCCGCTGGGTCGCGGGAGGATAGGCTTTAGACTATTTAAAAAGGGTGCTGGGTTTTTGGTTCTGGGTTCTAAAAAGAAATAATTACTGATAAAAGACCTTCGATTCAACAAATGAACCGTTCTGTTTCTTTCCAAAAAACCAAGGCCGGTATTTTTGAGAACCTATAACCCAGTACCCAGAACCTGCTTCTTAAAGAGATACTCCTCGAACTCCGGAAGACGTTTGTTCAACATTTCCGGGGATCTGGAAAGATTTGACTTCAATCCGCGCTCCCAGTCAATCCAAGCTTCCAGGATATCGGATATTTTCATTCCGACTTCGGATTTTAAAGCGTAGAGCCTTTCCTGAAAAACCCGGCTGTCATAAAGCCGCTCCATAGCGAAACGCAGCCTTTCCGACCTGAAAACATCCTCCACGGACATAACATTGCTGCAAAAGGCATTATACGGCGCTTTGCGGCTGTAAACTATCCCGAAAGTTTCTGCCTGCCCGCGCAACGCCGTGCCCGGGAGCATCTTTAAACGAAAGATAATTATTTTTACCGGACGCAGAGCATAAAGCCAATCCAGCGACCTTTTTAAATCCTTGTAAGACTGCAGCGGCAGGAGATCGATCAACTGTATCTCATAGATCAATTTGTGTTTATTCAACAACCCGATACCCCTGACAAACTTCCGTTTGTGAAAAGACCTGTGCACAGCCTTTAGAGACCCGGGATTTATGCTTTGTATGCCGATCTCGATATTAAAAGCGTTGGCCTGCCGCAGGAGGCGCGCCGTCTCCTCATCGAGCAACTCCGCTTTCAACTCCACATGCAGCTGCGAGCCGCGGTTATAGCGGATGAACATCCGCAGTATCTTTTTCGCCCGCCGCGGATTTGAATTGAAGGTGGCGTCCATCAGGTACACTTCCCTGGGATTATGCGAGAGGATCAAACGCAGTTCTTTCTCGACCCTTTTTAAGGAAAAATACCGCAATCCGGAGAAATTTTTGTGATAATAACAATACGCACAGCGAAAAGCGCACCCGCGCGTACTCTCCAATGGAACATCAACCAGGTTTTTGTCCTCTAAATCCACCTTTCCCGATAAATACGGGGACGGGATCATATCCAGGTCCTTAATATCCGGCCTGCCGGGATTATCGATAACGTTAGCTCCCTGCCGGTAGGAAATCCCTTTGATATTTTTCAGGCGGCCCGCGCCCCCGGCACTTATTCTTTGCGTCAATTCCTTAAAGGTAGCCTCGCCCTCACCCCTGACGATCACATCAACGCATTCCTCCCGCTCAAGGATCTCACGCGCCCTGGGAGTAACTTCCGGGCCGCCCAGCACGATCACCATAGACGGAACGGCTTTCTTCAACAGGCGGCAGACGCGCAAAGTCTTTTCAATATTCCAGAGATAACAGGAGAACCCGGTTAATTCCGGTTTATGTCCGATGATCCTGTTTGCTATCGAATTTGTTTTCTGCCTTTCAGCAAAAGTGACGATCTCGCACTCCACAGAACGGCCGCTTTCGGCAAGAAGATAACTTTGCAGGTAATAAAGCGCCAACTGCAGATCGGTCCCGCTTTCAACGCAGATAGAGGATAATAAAATTCTCAAAGGAAGGTAAGATTAACGGTACGATTAAACACGGTTCCTGATTCCGGGGACAATAATTAATTTTACCGGACACTCACTCGTTTATCATTTCTTTCAAGTCAACGCCCGGATGAAAAAACACGGTTTTGTGCGCGGGAATAGTTATTGTCTTGCCGGAACGGCTGCGCCAGCTGCGCGCTTTATGCTGATGCACCTCCAGGCTGCCGAAACCAGTCAACTGCACCGGGTAACCGCGCCGTAAGCTGCTGGAGACAGCCACTATCATCGATTCAAGCGCCTTGCAGGAATCTTTCTTGGTCAATTTTGTCCTGGCGGCTATCGCGTCGATAAGTTCTTCTTTATTCATAACCGTTCCCCTCCCTGCGGGTTGACACCCGTAGATCTCTGCGCAAGAAAACGACTATTTCTCTCTCAATATCCTTACCGCCCAAAGAATGAACCGGCCGACGGCGAGAACCGGATACCCCCAGAAAGCGATATTCACCCCCAGGGACATCATATTCATATACGGCGTATATCCAACAAGAGAATAACGCAGACTCTGCACGACTTTTACCTTCTCCTCTTGATGCTGAAGCAAATAAACGTTATTGAAATGCCGGGCGATAAAATAAACCACCGCGCCCAAAAGGACTGATCCGATAAAGATCAGTCCTTCCCTGGCTATGATCTTTTTGATCTGCATCGCGCGCTCCTTAAAACTTTTTTGTCCATCTATCGATTTTCCCTGCCCGCTCACTTTATTTACGCTCCCGCACAAACAACGGCAACGATGCCTTCTGCTGTCCATCTACCGCCAGATCGATCGCATATTCTCCCAGCCGCTCTAACTTCAACCCCTGGATATTAAGGACAAAATTTGAAGAGAGTGATTTCTGCTCATCCGGGAATTTTATCAACAGATCCCCCCGGGCCGGAGGCATAACGTTCTTTCCGTCGATATCGACAAATTGCACCGTGAGCTTATGCTCCCCTCTTTCGATCTTCTCGAAACGGACCCTCAACGCTATCGCGCATTGTGAATGCACTGCCGGGATCTTACTTACCCAAAGAGAATCAAACGCGCCGAGAACATTAAGCTTCCCGGAATCCGTTGTCGCCGCATCGCATAGAGCAAAAATCTCGATTTGCATTCTACACTCCTTTTGACTTCCTGCAGGATGGGAAAGAAGCCCCGTAAACGCAGAAGTTATAATGTTTCCAGATCACATCGACCTTCTTAAAGCCCGTTTCGCGCAAAAGATCCAATTCGAACATAAGTTCGGCTGGCCTGTCCTCGCGTTTATGATTCGCCAGAGTCTTTATGATCTGCGCCGGCGACAAACTCTTGCTCATAAAACGCTTCCAGTGCTCAATGTAGACTTTCGCCAGGTAATCGTTTGAGGGCAGGACAAAATCCGCGATGTAGAACACGCCGTTTGACGGCAGAGCGTTATGGACCTTCCGGTAAAATTGTTCTTTATCGGTTTTCTCAAGATGATGCAGGGCTAACGAAGAAATAACCGCGTCGCATTGACCGGTATAATCATAATCACGGATATCGCCCGGCCAGTATTCTATATTCCGGTACTTCTTCAGTTTTGCCTGAGCCAGATCAAGCATATTCCGCGCCAGATCGATACAGACCACAGAAGCGTCAGGGTAACGCTCTTTCACCGCCATAGTTATGTTGCCGGTGCCGCAGCCTAAATCGACGATCTTCAATTTCCGGCTGTTTTTAAACGGCAAAGCCGAGACCAGCGCCTCAATAGCTTCCTTATAAAAAGGCGCCACTTTAAAGAAACACTTATCGAACCTTTTCGCTTCCCGCTCGAAATGCCGTTTGATCTCCAGCATCCGCTTATTGGAACTCTCAACCATTGTAACGATCCTTCTCTCAAAAAGAATGTAACTCCCCGGGCTAATCACCCGCGGAGCTTATTCAACGTTTATGGAAGGTCAGGCATTATCTTTTGCCTCTATACTAAAGCTACCTCCCCACGACATCCAATATATGAGTTCTTTTCTTCAGGACCAGGAAGATCAAGTAAATCGCCATACTGGAGAAAAAGAACGCCATCCAGGAATTATGCACGAAGAAACGTCTCTCGATAAAGAAATTCTCCGCTATCTCCAGAAAAAAGTATACCGCGACGATCGCCGAATAAGTCGTGAACTCCCGGCGCAAAACGGTCTTAAACGAAAACGGCAGGGCAGGCTTGCGCCAACTCCCTAAATGCGGGATAACCATAGGGGTATTCTTCGCCCATTCCGTGAACTCGCTGCCGAACTTCCCCCGCAGGAACTCTTCTTCGGTGAAAATGATCCGCTCGTAATAAAGCCAGAACCCCACCCAGACTATAAGCGCCAGCCACCAGACCTGCAAGAATAACGTAACCCCGAATATTATAATGAAATTACCCAGATATAAAGGATTCCGGGTAATCGAATACATCCCGGTGGTGTTCAGCGTATTGGCGGCCTGCGATTTCGTATTACGCCCAGAAGTGCCGCGCGGCACATAACCGGCAGTTAAACAGCGTATCAATAACCCCAGGAAAGAGACCGCGATCGCGATACTTTCCCAGAGATCTCCGGCAGAATCTCCGAAAATCCTTTCCACAAGCCTGGAATTCCTAAAGGCGATGACAAACAAAGGCACCAACAATAACGGGAAATAACTTCTCCACTTAAAAAGCCAGGCGCCCTGTTTTTCTAAGTCCTCTCTCAAAGCCATATTTTTCCCTTTCTTTATTATGCCCTCTGATTATTTTATTATATCAGAATTCAGCCCCAGATTCCACTAAAAGCCTTCCAAGACGCTGTTGATAACTCCATCATCTCCAAGAAGTTACACAACAATTCTTTCCGTTTCTCATAGATTATCTTTTTTACAGTTCGGCCTCCCTCTTCTTCTGGGGATGAAACGACCGTTTTTCTTGATCAGCTTTTTTATAAATTCATTACTGCCGACCGGCTGTTCGGAATCTTCAAAGTACGTTTCTTCTTCATCATCGGGGATACGCAGGAATTCTTTATATTTACTTTTTCTGATTTCTAAATTAGCGCCGAAATCCTCATAATACGGATTTTCGGTTGTAATCCCATCTCTTTTTCCTGAACAATAGAACCTGGCACTGCTAAAAAGATATTCATGTGCCGTCACAACTATTCCCGCCTTTACCGGGTTTCTTTCAATATATCTACCACAAATACTTAAATAGCTTTCCTTCTGGACAGGTTGCAGTTTAAACCTCCCTTGCCAAAGAAATCCAACAGCAGAATAAATTTTGTGATGGTAACAACTGTATGCCTTTGACAAACCGGCCATAATACGGGATATTCTTTCCGGATCATTCAATTCAAGCAACAGATGGTAATGGTTAGCCATAATTACCCAATGATATAACTTAAGATCAAACCTTAAGGAATACCTTCTAAGCAAGTCCATAAAATAGTAGCAGTCTCTCTCATTCTTAAAAATCACTTCTTTATCAGTACTCCTGTTGTAGATATGATAAAGCAACGAATCTGTTAATTGATGCTTTCTCGCATAAGTCGGCATAGATTTCCCCTCCTTTTACTTTAATAGACGGGAAAGAAAGAAAAATCTAACCTGTTTTTTTACTGATCAGTTAAATAATGCGGGAAAGAGATGGAATTGTTACACAACATATTGTTAATGTTAAGGTTAGCAACAGCGTCTTGGATTATTTGTTACGCAGATAGGCGTCCAGCGCCGCCGGGAAAGGCGACAAGACACGTTTGATCACTCCCTGGACTACAGAGATCGCCAGGCCATAGTTGGTGATCGGGACGCCGGCTTGCTTCGCTTGTTCAATGCGGGTAAGCATTTCCCTGCGGGTGAGCATACATCCGCCGCAGTGAATGATCAGTTTATATTCTTTTAAGTTTTCCGGGTAATCCCGTCCTGAAGCAACATCGATCTGAATGTCACCTCCGATATATTGCCTCAACCAGCGGGGTATCTTCACCCGGCCGATATCGTCCTCGATGGCGTGATGACTGCAGGCCTCGGCGATCAAGACCTTGTCTTTCGGTCCAAGTTTTTGGATGACCGCCGCCGCTCCTGCCGCCTCGATCAGGTCGCCTTTATATCTGGCGAAAAGTATGGAGAAAGTGGTGCACTTGACGTTTTCGGGCGTGTCGGCGGCCATCTTCAGCACCATCTGCGAATCGCAGACAACAATATCCGGCGGAGCCTTTAATTTCTCCAGCGCCGCCGCGTATTCCCTCTCCTTGACCACCATCACCGCGGAATCGTTATCCAGCGCGTCCCGTATCGCCTGCACCTGCGGCAGGATCAGCCTGCCTTTAGGCGCCTGCAGATCTATCGGAACGATAAGCACCGCCAGCCCTCCGGGAGGAAGCAGATCGCCGATCAAAGCCGGCGGGTTCAAAAAATCATCCGGGCAAACATCCAGGATCAGCTTCTTTAAAGCCTCAATATATTTATCGCGGCCGGCAATATCCAGGCTGGAGCAAACAAGTACGCCAGCGGCTTTCTCTTTTATCTTATTCAGGAATTCCCCGTCGGGAGTTTTTAAATCGGATTTATTCACGGCCGCGATCACCGGTATCTGCCTTTTTCCCGCCTCGGCCATTACCTGTTCTTCATAACCGCCCCAATTCTGCGCCTCCGTCAAAAGCACCACGATATCCGAGCGGTCAAAGACCTTATGCGTTTTCTTAAGTCTGGCTGCGCCCAGGAGTGAATTATCGTCAAGGCCGGCTGTATCCAGAAAGACCACCGGACCGACAGGCAAAAGTTCCATAGTCTTTTCCACCACGTCGGTGGTGGTCCCCGGCACAGGCGAAGTTATCGCCGCGTCCTGCCCCGTGATCAGGTTCAGAAAACTGGATTTCCCGACGTTGGTCCTTCCGAAAATGCCGATATGCAGACGCAGTGATTTAGGGGTTTTTTTCACGCGATTGGTATCCTAAAGAAATAAGGTTATACGGTTCAAATACTTTCTCGATGAATTCCCGCCCGAGTTTCCCGGAAAGAAAACCCCGCAGATCCTCCCCGCCGGAGTTTTTGAATTCCGCCAGTAGTTCTTCGGCCTTACTATATCCGATATACGGCAGCAAGGCGGCGATGATCGCCGGGCTGCGGTCAAAATACCGGCGGCACATTTTATCGTCGGCGGTTATCCCGGCTGCGTGCGAAGCGAACACACGGTTTATATTGATCAGAATATCCAAAGACTCCAGCAGCGCCTGGGCAATAGCCGGCATAAACTCATTGATCTGCAAACTGCCGGAAGAACAAGCCTGGGTGATGATCAGATCATTGGCGATAACTTTCATTCCCGCCTGGGCCGCCGCCTCCGGGATCACCGGATTGGACTTACCCGGCATAATCGAAGAACCCGCTTGTAATTGAGGCAGCGCTATCTCCCCGAGCAGATTCAACAAACGCAGGTCGCCAGAGATCTTTATCAGATTAGAAGCGTGCGCTTTCAAGATCCCGGAGACCTCCACAAAGCTGTCGCTGTTGGCGGTCTGGTCTACAAGATTCTCTCCCCGGGCGAGTCCGAGGCCGGTTACCCGGCGCAAAGTCTCTATCACCAGGAAAATATATTCGCGCGGAGCGGTCAGGCCCGTGCCTACCGCGGTCCCGCCGATGTTCACCAGCCGCAGGCGTTCTTCGCATTTGAATACCCGCCAGCGGTCGCGCGCGATCGCCTCGCTGAAAGCGCCGAATTCCTGTCCCAGGGTTATGGGGACCGCCTCCTGCAGTTCCGTGCGCCCGATCTTCACTATTTTGGCGAATTCTTTTTCTTTTTTCTGCAAAACCCCCTGCAGTCCGGCGATCTGCGCGCTCAATTCACGGAGTTTAAAGATCGCCGCCGTCTTTAAAGCCGTCGGATAAGTATCGTTGGTGGACTGGTTCAGGTTAACGTCCCCGAGGGGATCTACCAGAAGGTATTCACCCGGCCTGCCTCCGATGATCTCGATCGCCCGGTTCGCCAAAACCTCATTGACGTTCATATTGGTGGATGTCCCGGCGCCGCCCTGCAAAGCATCCAGCGGGAACTGATCAAGAAGTTTTCCTGCGCTCACTTCATCGCAGGCGCTGATGATCGCCTGCGCCTTCTTCTCCTCCAACAGTTTCAACTCCAAATTGACCTGAACGCAGGCTTTCTTGACCAGGACATAAGCCCTGATCAAAGAAGGATGCACCTTTTGCCCGGTCACGGTGAAATTCTCCAGCGCCCTCTGTGTATGTATCCCCCAATAGGCACCGGCCGGGACTTTCAATTCACCCAGCGCGTCTTTTTCTATCCGGTATCTTTTCTGCACACTAACCCCGATCTTTAGAATGTTTTAGAAGCAAAGGTCGCGTTCACCGCTCTTGATCCGGCTGTGATATTCCTTAAAAGAGCGCACGATCTCCGGGGAGAAATCCAACGGGGCCCTTTTTTCGATCTCCGCGATCTCCTTGGCGATCAACGCCTCACCGATCCTGCGGGTCTCCTCCCCGGCAAAATCCTCCAGCCATTCCTGAAAGGTAAGCACGGCGTTCAATTTGCACAAACATCCCTCTCTACCGCTCTTAAGCATCGTCATAATATTATCGCCTGTCCTGCCGCAGCGGTAGCCGGCGGTACAGAAAGAAGTGATATATCCCAGAGAAGCCAGTTCCCGGATCACCTCGTCCAGCGAACGGTTGTCTCCTAAAATGAACTGCTGGATATTCTCCTGCTGCTCCTGAGTGCGTTCGCTGTAAGCTCCGATACCAACCCGGGAAGAAGCGTCCCTCTGCGTGCACATCGCGATCACCTGCTTCATCATCTCCGGATTCTCCCGGCAGGTAACGATCATCCCGGCGTAGGGAATGGAAAGCCGCAGGACGGCGACCAGTTTCTTGAAATCTTCGTCGCTCACCCGATATTCGCTGGTCCTGGCAAAAGGGGTGTTCGCCGCCGGCTCCAGCCTGGGGAAAGAGACCGTGTGCGGGCCGATACCGAAGAATTTCTCCAGGTCGCGCGCGTGCGCCAGCAGGCCCATCACCTCAAAACGCCAGTCATAAAGCCCGAAGAGCGCCCCGATCGCCACATCGTCGATCCCCGCCTCCATAGCCCGATGCAAGCTGTAGAGCCTCCAGCGGTAATCTCCTTTGATCGTCCAATCCGGATGCACCCGGTTATAAGTAGGCAGATGATACGTTTCCTGAAAGACCTGATAAGTCCCGATCCCCGCCTCTTTGATCTTGCGGTAATCCTCCAGGCTCATCGGCGCGGCGTTGACGTTGACCCTGCGGATCGAACCGTGACCGCGGCGCGTCTTCACTTTCACGGAATAAACCTCGCGCATCACCTCGCAAATATATTCGGCTCCGGAAGAAGGATGTTCCCCGAAGACCACCACCAGTCTCTTATGCCCGAGCTTGCCGGCGAGCATCTCGGTTTCTTTGCGCACCTCGGCGATGCTCAAACGCCGGCGCTCAATGATCTTATTCTCCCCTCTAAATCCGCAGTAAATACAATTATTCACGCACAGACTGGAACAATAGAGCGGCGCGAAAGTGACCACGCGGTTATCGTAGACTTTCTTCTTGATCTGCCCTGCGGCAGCGAAGATCTCCTCCCAGATATCCTGATCCCTGACATTCAACAATGCCGCGGTCTCCGCCGGCTCAAGCGTCTCAACCTTCAGCGACTTACTGATAATATCGCGGATACTCTGCGGCGAGATGTCCCGGCAGGACTTCAACAAATGCTGTATCTGCGGCTCATCTATAAAATCCCTGCCGTTAGCCAGATATTTGGCGTTCTCTTCCTTCTTGATCACATTCTCCTTCAAATCCTTACCTTCCCGCGCAACGCTTTTCATTTTTTCCTTCTTTCATCTATCACGTTCCAACTTGTTCTTATTATAGACAGCGGCCCGCAAAACGACAAAAAACCCCAGCCTGGGAATAAACAGACTAGGGTCATTAAACCTTCGCACGCTAGTCCCTTGGTTTCAGAGCAAGCTCCTATCCCTCAGGTATGGAAATATTATACCGCTTTAGTGAGTTTTGTAAAGCCATTTCACTATAGAAAACCTAAATCCCAAGACGCTGTTGGTAACTCTTTAACTGACAATAAGTTCCAGAACAATTCTTTCCATCGCCAGTTGAAGTAATAAGTATTTCTTCCATAACTATCGCATTTGCAATCATTTAGCAACAGCGTCTTGAGATGCTGTTTTCATTCCACCTTGATATCGAAGGCCGCCAGCAACGATAACACTTCAGGAACGGAGAATTTCGCCTTTTTCAATTTATTGCTCGTCGGATCGATATAATAATTCCGCGCCCCGGTAAAATTAGCCTCTTCCAGTATGGCATTATGGAAGCGGCTCCCCTGCAGATCGGACCCCGCGAAGTCGGCTTTTTCCAGATCAACATTGATAAACTCCGTCCCCCGGATCAACGAGTCGATAAACCGGCTATGTTTCAATTTCAGGCCGCCGAAATTACAAAATTCGATCTTACATCCCTTAAAAATCCAGTTTAAAAGAAACGGATTGATAACGGTAAAAACGACGTTGACCAGTTTACAATCCTCGAAAGCCACGCCCCGGAAACTGCAGTTATCGACTTTTACATTGGTAAGATTACAGCAGGTAAAAACGCTGTCGATAAACAAGCTGTTGTTGAATTTGCATCCGCCGAAATCGCAGCTCTTGAATGTGCAGTGTGCGAACTCCTTACGGCAGAGGTCCTGACCCGCCAAAGGAATCCCCTGGAATTCCCGATCCTCGTAAGACTGCTCCGTGAACGGCATAGCGTTATTCATACATCAAGGTTTGATCAAACTGATCCCTTTACAGGAATCAAATTCAAACTGGATCGTACTATGAGTGATCGCGAACTTGTTTTTCAGTGTTTCTTCTATTTGTTGTGCCAAAAGGCAGGTCTGGCTGACCGGGATATCGCGAGAGACATTGATATGCGCCTCAAAATGGATCTCCCGCTCGGTCACCGCCCAGAGATGCACATGATGAATATCCTTGACGCCATCGATGCATTCTATCTGCTTCTGGATCTCCCTTAAATTTATCCCCTTCGGAACATGCTGCATAAGAATATGCGTGCTTTCTTGAATAATAATATAACCTTCTTTCATCACATAAACACCGATCAATATGGTCAAAACCGGATCGATCCAGTAAGCTCTGAATATAAAGATCGCGCAGGCGCCGATAACGACCGCGATGGAAGAAAGAAAGTCCGAGAAAAGATGCGTATACGCGGCCCGCACATTCAGATCTTTATGCGCATACCTCTTCAGAAGGACCACGGAAATGATATTCGCGGTCAATCCGGCCAGCGCGACAAAGAACATCAGCGCTCCGCTGACCGGATGCGGATGAATGAACCTGTTGAAAGCTTCTTTAAAAAGAAAAATCGACACCACCACCAGCGCGCAGGCGTTAAAAAGCGCGGCCAGAATCTCGGCGCGTTTATAACCGAAGGTCTGGGCCTCGGTATTCCTGCGTTTGGCAAGCCGCACAGCGAAGAAACTGATGATCAAAGCAGCGGTATCGCTCAAATTATGCAGCGCGTCCGAAAGCAACGCGAGACTCCCGGAAAGGACGCCGCCTATGATCTGCGCCAGCGTCGTGGCAAAATTCAGCCCCGCGGATATAATTAACCGGCCTTCCTTATTATTCTCGTACGTATGCATTGATTATTCTCTTTAAGTAACGTCCCCGGAATTACCCCGCCATTCTGCTCCACCTACAGTGGAGAAACAATCAACATCCAAAATACTGTTAATAATTATAACACCCACACATAATCCCACAACAGTTCGTTTCCCCACGTTATCTTTTTTATTATATTCGCATTATGATCCGTCTGCGGCGGATTAGCGGAAAGTTAATTGCAGCGGTTAGAATTACTGCGCGGACTTCACTGACACCGATTCAAAGTATTTCTTGGCGATTATCCCTTCAACGGACAAAGGAGCATTTTAAGCATATTTTTAACAAAATCGGGTTCATGTTTATGGTTGAACTTGTAATCGATTTCGGCTAAGTAAGCCGGTAGATATCGTTTTGACATCTTATGATGCCTGGCGTATAACTTGTTCTTTGATAGCATCCAGTAACCTTCAATGGAGTTAGTATGGATATCCGGTTTTCTGAAATATCCAAAAAACTTACAAATATGGTGATGATTATATCCCCAGTCACGCAGATTCCGGTAAATGTTACGATCATCCGTGTATACGGTAGCTCCTGGTTTTACATATTTCTGAAGCAATTTCTTAAGCCGCCAACTGCGTATTCTGGGAACAGCAATACTTTTGACTTTACCATCTCTAGAGCGGATTCCAATCACTGGAACTTTATTCTTAAAGATTCCTTCAGTATGAGATCGATGACGATATCCGCCATAATAAGTCTCGTCGATCTCAACGCAATCTGCCAAATGGGTGAAGAACTTGTCTTTTTGCATGCATCGGCGCATTTTATGTAGCATACTCCAGGCTGCTTTATAAGTAACTTTTACTTCTTTAGACATTTGCAAGGCCGAAATGCCTATTTTAAAAAGAGCAATCGCTAATATCCATTTAGATAATGGTGTTTTGGACTTCTGGAACAAAGTACCTGATATATCGCTGAATTTATAGTTACAATTTTGGCACCTATGCTTAGGTATCCCTTTTTCTAAGTAATGCCATTGCTTTCTATGCTTACATCGGGGGCAAAAGATACCTATTGGCCAGCGTACTTCTCTGACAAGTTCAAAACATAGGTTTTCGTTATTTATGAACCCACGATAATCGTATAACCCTTTTTCGGACATAATAGCCTCCTGGTTAAGAGACTATTATACATTCATTTTTTTCCTTTTTGTCCGTTGAAGGGATAATCGCCTATTTCTTTCGTAACTGATATATCTACAGAAGGTTATCAACAGCGTCGGTAGATTCAAACAACTAATGCAACACCTTAATTGCTATAATAGCAGAAGAAAGGAGTTGCAGATGCAAAAATATCAAAGAATCTCGTTTCTTGAGCGTGAAGAAATTAGCCGCCAAATTGCTATAGGTTCGAGCTTACGAATGATAGCAAAGGCTCTTCATAGGGCGCCAAGTTCAATATCCCGGGAGATTAGCCAGTCAGACGTAGTTGAATTAAAATACTATCGTGCTATCTTCGCCCAGCAGTGTTCAAACAAAACGCGACATAAAACGCGTAAGAATCGCAA
>Ga0209340_1000304_pt1 | contig 59763 bp, 62 predicted proteins | sample EPASupsiteSAE323_FD_187266 | JGI IMG/M metagenome (GOLD analysis project Ga0209340, IMG submission 187266) | Bioremediated contaminated groundwater from EPA Superfund site, New Mexico - Sample SAE3-23 (SPAdes) (version 2) | ecosystem: Environmental > Aquatic > Deep subsurface > Groundwater >... | reverse complement strand
TTTCACAACTTGTCCTCTATCTGGGTCAGGAACTGCTGTTATTGCACATTCAAGTACAGCAGGGTGTTCAACCAAAGCACTTTCAACTTCGAATGGACCGATTCTGTAACCTGAGCTCTTAATTACATCATCAGCACGACCTATGAACCAATAATATCCGTTTTCATCGCACCAAGCCATGTCGCCCGTGTAGTAGATTTCGTCATGCCATACCTTATTGGTTAAATTTGCGTCTCCATGATAGCCATTGAACATACCAACGGGCTTTTTCTTATTTGTACGGACAACAATTTGTCCTTCATCTCCTATATCGCAGGAATTTCCATATTCATCAAGCAAATCAATATCATAACCAGGTGAAGGTCTGCCCATTGAACTAGGTTTGGATTCCATCCAAGGATAGGTCGCAAGGGTTACGGTCAGTTCGGTTTGACCATATGCTTCCATAAGTTTTATACCTGTTGCTTTTAGAAACTGGTTATAGACTTCAGGGTTAAGTGGTTCACCAGCAACTGTACAGTATTTTAGTTTATCAAGATTGTATAAAGACAAATCTTCCTTTATTAAAAATCTATAAATTGTTGGTGGAGCACAGAAGCTGGTTACTCCATATTTTGAGATTACATTCAGAAGATCCTTGGGGATGAATTTGTTATAATCATAAACAAATACAGCAGAACCGCATATCCACTGACCATAAATCTTTCCCCATACGGCCTTTGCCCATCCAGTTTCAGCAACTGTCAGGTGGAGTCCATCATCTTTAACGTTCTGCCAATATCCGGCAGTAAGTATATGCCCAAGAGGGTAAGTATAATCGTGGCTTACTATTTTAGGCATTCCAGTTGTACCTGAGGTAAAATATAAAAGAAGAATATCACTGTTTACAGGGGATTCATTCCCATGTGGTCTTTTAAAATCATTAGATGCTTTTGAAATTTCTTGGTCAAAATTTAGCCAACCTTCTTTAGAAGAACCTACCAGCGCTTTCAGTTTGACGGAGGGAGAATTTTCGAGAGAATCCTCTATATGCTGAACTAATTCCGTGTCAGCGATGCTGATAATCATTTTTATATCTGCCTTATTATTTCTGTAGATTATATCTTTTGACGTAAGAAGGTTTGTAGCAGGAATACATACAGCACCAATTTTGTGTAATGCAAGAAGGCAGAACCAGAATTCGTAACGCCTTTTTAGTATTAGCATTACCTGGTCACCTTTTTTAATTCCAATTGATTTTAAGAAATTTGCGGTTTTGTTGCTGTAGTTCCTCATATCAGCGAAAGTGAAAGTCTTTTCTTCCCCATTTTCGTTACACCAAACCATTGCAACCTTGTTAGGTGTTTGATTTGCTCTTTCATCAACAATATCATATGCAAAATTGAAATTTTCAGGTATATTTATTTTAAAGTTGTTGTAAAAATCTTCATAAGAGTTAAACTCTGTTTTATCTAAGAATTTTTTTAGCATTAAACTGACCTCCTTGAGTGATTAAAGTATAATTGCCAAAAACTTGGCAGGCTTGTTATTTATTGCTCTCATACCATGGTTTATACCAGAATCAAAATAAAGTGAATCGCCTTCGTTTAATGTAATTTCATGGTCAGCAATATATACTTTCATAGAGCCTTCAAGAAGGTAATTGAATTCTTGACCTGGATGAGAATTGTAATGAACTTCAGCATCTTCTGCTTCTGGTTCTACTGTAACCATGAATGGTTCAGCCTTCTTATGAATAAAGTTATATGCCAGATTCTCATATTTGTATTCTTGCCTTCTGTCAACGCTTATGCCTTTCCCTTTCCTTACGATAGAGTAAGTGTGAAGTCTAGGGTTTTCTCCAGTAAGCAAAGTTGAAAGTTCAATATTGAACCTGTTCGCAAATTTATATAGGAAGCTTACAGGAATATCTATGCTTCCTGATTCATAATCTTTATATAGTTCCTGGCTGACACCGAGTTCATTTGCTAATACATCTGATGAAATATCAGATATTTCACGAAGCTCTTTAATTCTTGATGCAACTTGCTTGATTTGTTCAGTCATATTACCATCCTTTCTAATATTGGCGACGCTTAAGACTTTTATTGGATGCCGAATATCCGACTGTGAAGAATTATTTGACAACATGATAGCATTCCAATAATTAAATGTAAAGAAGTATGTTCCTTATTTTGAGAATACAAACAGGCTTTTCCATTAGCTGGGATGAGTGAGATTTGTATTATGGTAAACTTCATGTTATAATTTAAACATAAGAGGTTAATATTTACTTTGTTGGGGGGGTTATGAAAAGATATTATGTTCTTTGTTTTTTATTAATTCTAATTATTATACTTCCGGCTTCTGTTATCATTTCAGCACCAAATAACTTACGTGAAGCTTCTTTGTCTAATGATAGTGTGAGTTCAAATGTGTATTCTTCTTCTGGTATGATTAATGCCAAGGCTGTAAAGAAACAAGAAGAGAAACATACAATAAAACCTCCAGTATCTCCGAAGAAGTTTGCATATCTAACCTTTGATGATGGACCAGCGCCAACCGTTACTCCAAAAGTACTTAAGGTCTTGAATGAATATAATATAAAGGCAACATTTTTCATGCTTGGGTCATGTGTTGCAGAATATCCTTCTGTAGCTAAAAGCGTATATAGTAATGGTCATGTGATAGGTAATCATTCATATACTCATAGATGGAATAAAATTTGTGCAAACTTTCAATCAGAGATTAATAAAACTAATAAAGTAATTATGAAGGTGACCGGTGGTTATAAAGTTGGGCTTTTTAGAGTTCCTTATGGTAATAAGCCTAAATCAAGCTTTAAAAAATACCTGAAATCTCTTGGCATGAGAACGTATTCATGGAATGTTGACTGTAAAGATTCAAGAGGTAAAGGGGTTCCCGCTGAAACTATATATAACAGTGTTGCATGGTCACTCGATAACAAGAAAGATGTGGTTATTATATTACATGATGCAAAGGGGCATGAGCAGACAGCAATTGCATTAAAGAAAATAATACCTGAATTGTGGCGAAGGGGATATGGAATAAAACCACTTACACCAGATGTAAATGTTAATGCTAAGGTTGAAATTAAGTAGAGAATTAGTGCATAAACACTAAAAAAGACTTTGATATAATTTAAATTCAAAGTCTTTTTGTTTTCTTTAAGAATTTTTAATAATAGGTACATTTCATTAATATTTACATAAAATATAAAATAAAAATAATATTACAGGAGAGAATATGTGATAGCTTTAGCAAATATAATGGGAAGCTATATAGCGCCAGAATTAAGAGGAACGGTATGGTTTAAAGATGTAAATGGTGGAGTAGAAGTTTGTGTAAATGTTGCTGGATTACCGTATTATCAACCTGCTCAGAATGGTAAACAGCCAGTTGGACCTCATGGATTCCACATTCACGAAATGGGTGATTGTTTGATGCAGGACATGGATAACCCATACCAATCAGCAGGCTCACATTGGAATCCAACTAATCAGCCACATGGAAATCATGCAGGAGATTTTCCAGTACTGTTTTCCAATAATGGGCGTGCGGAGATGTGTTTCTTTACAAATAGGTTTAAGGTTGCTGATATAGTTGGAAAATCGGTAGTAATACATGAGAACCCTGATGATTACAGAACCCAGCCTTCGGGCAATTCGGGCAAGAAAATCGGTTGCGGAGTTATTAGGGAATATAGTATGTAATATAAAAAAACTGACCAGAGATTGCTAAACAGCTATCTTTCAGGTCAGTTTTCTTTATTAACGACATCCCACTATTGTTTTTTCATATTTAGTAAAACCTGAATGCTGACTTGTTGTAATTTGTTTTTCTTTGCCTACTTCAATGCTCATTCCTATCTCAGCTATGGCTAGCTTATCTCCTCCAAGATAAGCTATTTCTTTTTTATAATCTTTCAAATCATTTTCTGGGTCTAGATGTGATAGTATAGTTAAATTTGCGCCGGCTTTTTTGCCTAATATACCTACTTGCTCGGCTGTCATATGATATTTATTATTATCCGGTACGTTATTTTTTAAGTATGTAGCATCTCCGATAATTACATCAGAACCTTGGCAGAAACCTAATAGAGCAGGATTTGGTGCACTATCTCCGGTGTATACTATTGAGAGGTTTCCTTGTTTAAATTTCATTGAGAAAGTTGTTATTGGATGGGCGGCGTTCATAAAAGATACTTCCATATCTCCTAGTTTAACGATGGTATCTTCATGGAGCTCATGGACCTCAAATGAATCTTCCATTTTGTTTGTAACTGCTTTGTAATCGGATTCTGGATTGCCAGGTAAATATATATCAACCTTTTTATGAAGTAATCCTTTTCTCTCTTTGGCATCTAGTGCATATCTCAGAGTATGCAGGTCGGCTTTATGGTCTTCATGCAAGTGCGAAATAAGAATGCAATCAAGTTCTTCGGGTTTACAGCACTTTTGTAAATTACTCATGATACCGGAGCCACAGTCAATTAATACTTTTTTACCATCAGTTTCTAATAAGTATCCAGAGCATGCTCCACCGGCACTTGGATAAGATGCGTCACAACCTAATATTGTTATCTTCACAAAATTCACACTCGTTCCTTTTTATTCTTTTTATTTTAATATTCGACAGCAGGTTTTAAATTCCTTTAGTATTAAATTAGTATCTTAGCATAGTCACCCATTTAAAAAATCAGCCACATGGAAACCATGCCGGAGATTTCCCAGTATTGTTTTCCAATGATGGAGTTGCAATTATGTGTTTCTTTACAAACAAATTTAACGTAAGGGATATAATAGGTAAGGCTGTAATAATACATGAGAATCCAGATGATTATAGAACTCAGCCTGCCGGAAATTCAGGGAAACGGATTGTATGCGGGGTTATAAGGGCATATTCACCAAGGTAATAATTTTACCCGACTAAAAAGTAAATACAGGCTGCCAAATTCTTAGAGTTATAGGCAACCTGTATTTACTAACCAGGCAAACAAATAATTACTGCATAATATTACTTCATTGATTCTGCCATTTTTATAAGTTCATCTTTTGAAATTCCGCTATAATCAATCAATATATAGGTTTTTTCATTGTCTTTCCAGCGCAGCTGGCGTTCGTATACTTCTTTAGAAGTATCTTTTCCATTTGAAGTATCTTTCATATCGATTTGAGTCTCATAATACTTTGCATCATTATTTCCAATCTTAACATCCATATACTTATAACCATCTTTTTCCGGTACATCTATTTCATAAATGAGGAGTTTAGTTCCACTAAAAGCCGCTTCGCTGTCATCAAATTGCATGCTTACAGCATGTTTCCCGGTATCTTTGTTGCCGTCTTTTTCAGGTTTATAATCAGACACATCAATGGTGTTAGTCGGCAGTTTACAGTTTGATGGCAAGTATACAGGCATTTTGAATTTAAAGCCTGCTTCCTTTTCAGCTTCTTCTCTTGAGTAAATTGGGCCATATGTAGAAAATCCGCCTTTCGTCACCTTCAGATACATATTATCAATAGGCGTACCATTTACCGAGGTGATTTCAGAGCTTGAAACAGTGGCTGAGCCTTCCTGGGATACATTGAATACCATTTGAACCCTATTTGTAAACTCGGTAACCTTTTCGACAGCTGCGGTCTGGATTTCCGGCGATACAGCTAATGATACTCCTGTACAAATGAAGATGAAGCATGCCGCTGCTGTTGCAGCTCTTTTCCAATTTAAAACACTAGTATTGAATGTTGATTTATTTTTATATTTCATTGAGTGTGACACCCTTTCTTTCATATTATTTTGAGGTATAATTTCTTCAGACTTATCAATAAGACTTTTTTTGATTAATTTATCAAACAATTCTTGTTCTACCATTAAAATTACTCTCCTTTCTCAATTGGAATTCATTGCTGGAATTATTCAGTTCTTTGTCAGTAAATATGTCTGCCAGAAGTTTTCTTGCTTTATGTAATCTGGATTTGACCGTACCATCCCGGCATGAAAGTATGTTTGCAATTTCTTTGATTGAAAACTCGTTAAAGTAGTATAGTATGATTACTTCCCTGAAAATCTTGTCCATTTCATTTATTGCTGCATATATAGCTTTGTATCTTTGCTTTTTCTCAACCTCTTCTAAAATATTAGATGTATCTGGTAGCGTATCTTCTAGATTGTTTATATCTGTAAATACATTTTGAGAATGCTGCCTTGCCTTTGTTGCCATACGCCAGCTTGTTCTGATAAGAATTCTGTAAAACCACGTTTTAAAATACTCAATATTTTTTAGATTTTTGATGGTCTTAAAACATTGCATAAATGCCTCTTGGGCTATATCTTCGGCTAAATCCTTTTGTCCGGTTGCAAGATATGCTGTCCGAACAGCTTTATTGGTATATTTTTCAATCAGCATTCCGAATGCTTCAATGTCACCTAATTGGCATCTTTTTACTAATTCTATTTCATCCATTCTCACATCTCCTTGCTGTTTGGGTACCCTTTTACTATATAGTGCAATTTTATTATAAAAGGTTCACTGAAAAACGGAAATTACTTTTAGTTATATTTCTCAAAATTAAAATCAGCTGCATGGCAATTATGCTGGAGATTTTCCGGTGCCGTTTTCCAATAATGGATATGCCGCAATGTGCTTTTCACGAACAAGTTTAGGGTGAGGGATGTAGTAAGAAAATCTGTATTAAAATATTCAATAGAAAATTTGCTGGTGCGCCATAGTAAGCAGATATGGCGAACACACTTCAATTCCATGTTGCCTGCAACTAATCTAAATTGTATAATTTAGTTATGGATAGAATATATTTCCGAGGCGGAAGAGGTTTTATATTGAGCATTTAGTGTAGCAGGGTCGAGTCCTTGGAGGATAAAAATCTTGTTAAAACTTTATGAACCGGAGGAATAAGACCATGACGATTTCTAAATTAAAAACCGAATTAGATGAAAGAAAAGTACCATTAAGTTGGTATGGCTTAGGGGGGTATTCTGAGGAAGCATATTGTATTGAAAAAACATCTGAATCCGAATGGAGTGTATATTATGGTGAACGTGGAAATAAAGAAAGAATAAAAATTTTTATAAGTGAAGAGGATGCTTGCGCAGAACTGTGGGAAGTAATATTAAAAAAGTTAGTACGTAATAAAACGAAAAATTACGTCGGATAGTGGAAGGTGTAACAAATTCTTATTATGGGGGAACGCTTATGAACGAAACAGATAAAAAATTTAAAAGAATAGAAATAATAAACCGTATTAATACTTGGATAAATATTCTGCTAGGGGTTTCATTAGCGGTAACAATATTGATAAGCATTTCATTTATTTCGACTTTTACTGTTCCCGATGCAAGAGCAAAGGGATTATTAAACTTTGTTGCTGATTCACATTCAGGAGTTCTTTTGAAAATTGGTTTAGTATCTCTTTTGGTTTTCATTGGGTCAATAATAGGGAGAATACTGTTCAGAAAAAAATATAGGAAGGATATTTTAGATTAATGGGGTTGGTGTTCAAATGCTAACAATAAGACAAGCTTTAAAGTATGTTAATACAAAACACGCAAGTCAAACCGATAAATTGGGAGTACCTTATATTTGGCATCTCATAAGGGTTGCAAGAAAGCTTAAACATAAAAATGAAAAATTGTTGGCATTACTGCATGATGTCATTGAGGATACAGATACAAATATTGAAGAAATAAAAGCACTTGGGGTATGTGATGAAATTATTGAAGCTCTTGGTTTACTAACGCACAAGGAAAATGTTCCTTATGAAGAATATATACGGAATATCTCAACAAACCCTCTGGCTAAAGCAGTTAAACTGGCAGATTTATCTGATAATAGTAATGCTGAAAGATTAGAAAAACTGCCGCTTGAGATTCAAACAAAATTAAAAAACAAATATGATATAGCTTTTTCCATTTTGAAGGCAAAATCTCAATAGAGAGGGGATTTTATCATGTCCGAAGAAACACTATGCTGTATATTCAAAAGTAATATATCAAAAAAAGAAGACTTTCCTAAGAAGCAGTTTGAGGTTGTAAAGGATTATGGTGATGTTGGCGGCCCGAATGATTGTTCAAGGGCATTATTGAAATGTTCTTTGTGCGGTAAGCTGTTTTTATATCAGTTCTTGGAATATGAGGCAGGTGGGGAGGATTATTATTACCATACTTATATCCAAGTAGAATCAGAGGTTCAAGCCGATGAACTAAATGCAAAAACTAATTGGGTTACAATAGATAAGTATTCTCCTGCAATAAGGATTAACGCAGGTGGGACAGCTGTTTTTTACAAATAAATTCAGGGTGAGGGATGTAGTAGGAAGGTCGGTAGTAATTCATGAGAATCCAGATGATTAGTGGTGTGATACATTCATATATTTAATAACAAAAACACAGGATTTGACTCCTGTGTTTTTGTTGGTGGGTGATAATGGGTTCGAACCATCGACCCCCACGATGTCAACGTGGTACTCTAACCAACTGAGCTAATCACCCATTTTGTGCGAACTAATTATATATTCTGTATTTGAAATATTCAATACCAAATTTGCTGGTGCGCCATAGTGGGCTCGAACCACTGACCTCTACGATGTGAACGTAGCGCTCTAACCGACTGAGCTAATAGCGCAAATATGCAATCAATTTACTGACAAAACTTATTATATTCTCAGTATTCAAAATATTCAATAGAAAAAAAGAAAGACCCTCATCTCTCTTTACTCTCCCCTCTCATTATTAGGCGAGGGAAGAATACAGTCGGGATAAAGGGTCGTTAGCGTCTTGGGGTGAGTTATTCTTCTTCGGATTCTTCCTTCATATTCTTCTTTGCTTCTTCAATTACCTTAGAAGCTATATTCGATGGAGCTTCTTCATAACGTTCAAACTTCATTGAGAAACTACCTCTGCCTTGTGTTAATGAGCGCAAATCTGTTGCATACTTGAATATTTCAGCCATAGGAACTTCTGCAACAACCTGTTGAATTCCTTTGTCTTGAGGGTTCATGCCCATGATTCTTCCGCGTCTCTTATTCAAATCTCCAACTATGTCACCCATATATGAGTCAGGAATATATACTTCAACATTGGCAATAGGTTCTAGTAAAATTGGTGAAGCTTCAGCTATTCCCTTTTTATATGCAAGTGAAGCAGCAATCTTAAATGCCATTTCAGAAGAATCGACTGGATGGAAAGAACCATCAACAAGTGTAGCTTTAAGATTTACAACGGGATAACCTGCAAGAACACCTTTGGTTATAGCTTCTCTTAAACCTTTTTCAACAGCAGGGAAGAACTGTCTGGGAACAGAACCTCCAAAGATTTTTTCTTCAAAAGTTAAATCCTCTATTGAACCTGGTTCAAATTCAATCCAAACGTGTCCAAACTGTCCGTGGCCACCGCTCTGCTTTTTATGCTTTCCTTCAACCTTGACCTTCTTTCTGATGGTTTCTCTATATGGAACCTTAGGATCTGTGAGAGTTACTGATACACCGAACTTTGCTTTTAGCTTGCTGACAATAACATCAAGATGCTGTTCCCCAATACCAGAAATCATAAGTTGTTTCATTTCAGCATTGTTTTCAATTTTGAAGGTTGGGTCTTCTTCAAGAAGCTTATGAAGACCTGAACCGATTTTTTCTTCATCTCCTTTTGCTTTTGGCTCAATTCCCATAGAAATCGAGGGCGCAGGGAATGAGATTCCTTCAATTTCAATTTGCTTATTTTGATCGCAAAGGGTATCTCCGGTATTTGCGAACTGAAGCTTTGCAACGGCAGCAATATCTCCAGCAACAGCTTTTTCCATAGGAACCTGCTTTTTCCCTCTAAGGGTAAATATTTGAGCCAATTTTTCAGGCTTTCCTGTTCTAGTATTTATAACAGTTGAATCTGCTTTTAGTACGCCGGAATATACCTTGAAAAGGCTTATTTTTCCTACATAGGGGTCAGCAATTGTCTTGAATATAAAAGCTGATACGGGTTCTTCGACACTAATTTTTCTTGTTATTTCTTCTTCAGAACCTGGTTTCTTTCCTTTAAATTCAGATTTGTAATCAGGAGCAGGCAGAAGGTCGGTGATTGCATCCATCAACGATTGAACCCCCATGTTTTGTAGTGCTGAACCGCACAAAACAGGAACAGTTCCAACCTCAATAATACCTTTGCGTAATCCATGATACAATTCTTCCTTAGTAAATTCTTCACCATTAAAGAATTTATCCATTAATTCTTCTTCGGCTTCTGCTACAGCCTCAACAAGCATGTCACGGTAGATAGAAACGGCATTTTTCATTACATCGGAAAGGGGAGCTTCAACCGATTTGCTGCCTTCATACTTATAGGCTTTCATTTCAATAAGATCAACATATCCTTTTACAGTATTTCCTTCAGAATAGGGTGCCTGTACTGGAACAACACTGTTCCCAAAGGTAGCTCTGATTTTTTCTACTGCAGCAGTATAGTTTGCATTTTCATCATCTATTTTATTAATAAATATCATCTTTGGTATTTTAAGTTCATCTGCATAATCCCAAGCTTTTTCAGTACCAACAGAAACGCCGCTTTTTGCTGATACTAAAATAAGTGCAGCATCAGCAACTCTGATACCTTGCTTTAATTCGCCAACGAAATCAAAGTATCCGGGAGTATCGATTAGATTAATTTTGTAGTTCTTCCACTCGCATGGAGCAAGAGTTGTTGAAACTGATATTTGTCTCTTGATTTCTTCCGGATCGAAGTCACATGTGGTGTTTCCATCCATGACCTTTCCCATCCTGTCGATTGCTCCTGAGTTAAATAGCATTGCTTCGGTCAGGGTGGTTTTGCCTGCGCCACCATGAGAAGTAAGGCAGACATTTCTGATATTACTAGTTGTAAAGTCTTTCATTATGAAACCTCCTTTAAAATTTTTGTCCAATTAAGAAAGTATACCAACGAAGCTTTTTACTAGGTTTTGAATGTGCAAATATATTTTACTATAAGACCTTTCATACCAAGTTTTAGTATGAAGAGATTTCCTAGCAAAGTATATATTTTTTTTTCTCTTAATGCAACAGATTCTAAGCATTTGCTTAAAAAATGTTGGTCATCGGAAAAAAAATACGTAATAATTATTCTCTATTATTTCCAAATTTCCTTTATTAAATTTAAAAATAGCTTCCTAAATAAAAAAATTAGATAGGTAAAGCTTATACCATAATATTTCTTGAATTTGTCTTAAAGTTAGGTAGTATATTGAAATAGTAAAACCTGAAAATATAATAATTTAAAGGGGAGTGAGAATGAAAGAAAACCGGGGATTAAACCCTCGGTTTTTCTTTGAAGCGGGTAATGGTATATACGTTAGACAGTTTTATCCACTGAAGTTTCAGACTGCCTTATTATAAGATAAATTATGAATCCTATCAGATTTGTAATGAGTACCAATGATGACCAGGGAAGTGCTGGTAAATTTCTTTTCCTTGCATCGATAAATACCCATACTACGGCAAATATTAATGAAATAATTAGAGAGGCAAGCATAATAACGAGAAATAAATCTCTTAATACCTGGTATCTTGTCAATGTATTGAAATGGCTGGTAAAAAGAATTTCTCTTAACTCTAAGGAAGTATCCTTTAAGGTGTCAAATGGAGACATAATAAAGTTCGTATAGGAGTTTTCGATTATTATATCAAACAACCCTAAATGCGGAGCACGCAGGTAATAAAGATTGAATTTCTTTGCATCCGATTTTACAATTAGGGTATCAATTGCATAAGGGATAACATGGATATTTTTACCATCAGATATAGAGCTGAAGTCACCATCAGAGTTTATCCAAACTTTGCTTAAGCTCCCCATTTTCATTCCAGCATCGTTTATTGATGAAAGAAAAAAATTATTCCATTCAAGGGGCTGGCTGTTGTTATAATTTTTTGTAAGGGTTCTAAGGTTTTTATGACCCAGCTTTCCATAGAATAAATACTTGAAATTATTATTTTGATCAAAAACATAGATGAATCCGCCTAAGTCTGAAAATACGTTAAACTTAGTCATTCCTTTAGTAATAGCATCATTATCATTGTTGAATTTTTTAAACGCAATATTGCCTATTTGATCAGTAATTACTATTCCTAGGGAATCCTGCTTGTCTAAAAGAGGAACTGAATTAATATTTTCAAACCCGTTTGCTTCTACGTTCTTAAGAAAACCAATTAAGGCTTTATATGATTGATTATTATCTACAGGCCTCTCATTATTAATTAGGCTATTCATTGAAAGTATTCCCACAAGTCCAGCCAAGGCGATTATCAAAAATATTATACATATTCTTTTTAAATTTCTACACAAAAATGAACCTAACTTTTTTATCATAAAACATTCCTCCTATATTTTTTGATTGTTGGAGCTAGAATCAAAGATATTATTGATGAAGAAATCGTATATGCCATGAAAAGATGAATCAAAAATGTAGTGCCTGCTATTAGGTATGAGTATAATGCTGATAGTATTGCTCCAAGAAACGAGACTATTATTAATGTTAAAGCAATACTTTCTTTTTGCAATTGCTTATTTTGCCTTAATTGAAGAGATTTTTTGCTTAATAGCGGATTGATGGATGTTATAAAGTCTGCTGCTTCTTTGGAATCACTTGGTTCAGCATGCCTATCCATAAAACATTTAAGACCTGATTTTGAATCTTCAAAATATTCTCTGCATTCTTTACATTCTTCTATATGAAGATTCATATCATTTGGCAAAGCTGTGCCGCCAGAAATATGTTCCATAATTCTCTTTTTGAACTCTGTACACTTCATCAATATAAATCCTCCTTTTTTATGCATTTTCTTAAACGTTCAAGGGCATTATGTAGTTTCCATTTAACCTTTTTTTCATTATCACCTAATATTTGTCCAATCTCCTTATAATTGAGTTCATTTATGTAGCGAAGGATTATTATTGTTTTATCTGCTGCTTCTAATGATTTAAGTTTTTCGTTTATCAAGTTACGATTTGCCTTCCCTATTATCTCTTCTTCAATGCTTCTTGCGGGAGATTGTATTTCTTGATGTTCTTCAATGTCTTCTACTACCATTTTGTTTGAAGAACTGTTAAAGTAATTCATCATATTGTTGTATGCTATTTTGAATACCCAGCAAGAGAAACTGGATTCCCTAAAGGGCTTAAAGTTCTCTATGTTTTCAATTATTTTTATTATTGTATCGTGGGTTAAATCCTGTGCTGTATGAAAGCTTAAATCGTGGTTTGTAAAAAACTTCTGCAGTGGATAATAGTATCTTTTTATCAGTTCTTCAAGCGCATTTTTATCTCCGACCCGAGCAGCATTAATAAGTTTTCTTTCATCCAATTTCTCACCCCCGTTTAGCCCCTTCATAAAGTTAAACAATTAAGCTCTAAAAAAGTTGTAGGTTCATATAAAATATTTTAACATTATTTAGAGAACTCAAATAGTATTTAAAACAAAAGCATAGGTGATTTTCATTATTAAAAATTCTTTATTATATGATATTTTACAGTTAAAATTAACAATTCAATGTCCGAATGTTTTTACGATGAAAAATATTATTATTTTTTTGCACATATTGCCAAATTATAATATAATTAACCAAATGTGTTTAAATCTTTATCTAACGTATTTCCTGTTGTTTTTCTGGGAGAGGATGTCTTGGCTGTTTGCCAAAGAGATTGAAAAGGGGGCATGAATTATGACAAGATGCCAAACAGAGACGAAATCGGAGGAAATTGTAGTTCATAGAGCTCATAGAGGAAAATACCAAATAGGAAGGGAAGTAATGTTAAGTGTGGTCAACGGAGACCAGGAGGCTGAAATATACATTCCATTTAATTATTGGTTTGTAGATGAACCTAATGTGCTAGTAAGGTTTTGGCGACAGGTTATAGTTGATGGAACTTTAGTAAGAAATATTCCTAGTCTAACAACAAGGCTGATAACCCGTCAAGCTAAATTCCTGATCACAGGTATCGTTCGTGGAATATTTTTCGATTCAATTCAACTTAAAAGGTTAGACATCTGAAAAAGAAAAGAAAGCCATTAGGCTTTCTTTTCTTTTTGGAGCGGGTGATGGGAATCGAACCCACGCAATCAGCTTGGAAGGCTGATGTTCTACCGTTGAACTACACCCGCATTTCTATTGACTTTTATTATTATAGAGTTGAGGAGTGAGTTTGTCAAGCATAAAAGTTATTAGGATTTTTCTTAACACTATGTTTTTATAGGAATAAATAATCATAAATGCCTTATTTTAAACGTTTTACACAAATGAAGACAGTGGTAAAATGATTATACAGATGAAAAAGAATCTAAAGCTTTTTAGGAATTGATTCCTATTTTCCTAATAGTTCTTTTTTCCCATAAGTAGTGCTAATACATTCGGAAACACGGTTTATTCTTACGTGCACTAAGCTTACAAAACAGGTCTTGAGTATACATAACAACTTGACTATAATTTAATTAGGGAATCTTTTTGATTTTAATAATCATTCAAGAATTCTAAGGAGGAATACAAATGAATCAAAAGTTTAGATTATACGGTTTTTTCATTGCTGCCTTATTCTTATTTTTTAATCCTTATCAATGCTTTGCTTCTACATATACTATATCTGAGGTAACACTTAATAACAGTTCAATTAGTTGGGATACCAAACCAGTTAATGTAGAAGGTAATGTGTACATACCTATATCTGAAATGAGTAAAGCTATTGGAATGGAGGGGAGCTTTGATAATAAAGCTCTGGCTTATTCTCTTAAATTTGATCAAAATGAGATCCAACTTAAGCTTGACAACAGCATTGCCAGTCTTAATGGTAAACTGGTTCAGATGAATGGACCAATAAAAATTATAAATAATAGATTGATGATGCCATTAAAGTTTCTTGAACAGGTTGGATTAATAATTGTTGAAAGGAATGGCAAGTTCCTTGTGTTCAAGTCTGATAATGGTAAAATAATATACAAGGTTTCAAACGGAGATTTTCTATGGAAGATTTCTCAGATGTTTGGTACTTCCATTTCAGAAATCAAAACCCTGAATAATCTGACATCAGATTCAATTAATATTGGGCAAATGCTTATTGTGAAAATTGTCCAGCCATTCTACACAAATTTTTCAGCAGTAACAGGTAGTGCTACTATAAAGAAAGGTGCTGGATTCAATTTTTCTGATGTTGGTTACTTATCTTCAGGAACTTGCGTGACTGTTACTGGGAAAAATGGTCTGTGGTATAGGGTTACGACCCCAAAAGGTAATGGTTATATTTACTATACCGTAATAAAAATTACTCAGGATATTACCGATACAACACCTCTGAGTACATATTTTCAGAATAGTATTCCGGTAGATACTTCAGGTGATACAACGTCATATATAGATTATAAGGTTGTATCAGGAGACACTCTATGGATAATATCTGAAAAAATGGGTGTGCCGGTAGAAGAAATTGCCAAGATTAATGGTTTTACTGTAAATACATATTTAAGGATAAATCAAATTCTAAAGATTCCGGTTCATACAATATCAAAAAAGCAAACTACAGGAATGGAAGCAGGAGAAGTATTAGACTGGTTTTCTGAAGCACAGTACATACTTCCTATAACAAAAACGGCAAAGGTGACTGATATTCAATCCCAATTAAGTTTTAATATTCAAAGAACAATGGGAAGCAGTCATTCAGATACCGAAACACTTACGGCTGAAGACACACAGATTATGAAACAGATATTTGGAGGAAGCTGGAGCTGGATTAGAAGACCATGTATTCTTGAAGTTGATGGCAGAAGGTTCGCAGTGTCAATTGCAGGGATGCCACATGCCGGTGTAGATGGGCAGCCATTCTTACAGAATGTTAGCAATAGGAGCGACAACTATGGTTATGGTCAAAATCTTGATAGGATATCAGGAAACCAGATGGATGGGCATTTTGATTTATATTTTCTCAATGGACTTAGACACAAAGATAACCTGATAGATCCAGATCATCAGAAGATGGTGATGATTGCGGGAGGTCTTAGGTAAACAAGATAATATTTTATTAAATCTGGGAGTGCCCTATTTGCAGGCACTCCCGTATCATTTTGTTCAAATATTTATAATAATTGACGAAGTTATGTTAATTATGGTAAAATACAATTAATGGTTTTTATGATGGGGATATTAGTGGATTTTGTATTGTTAAAAAGTTTATGAATATGGGACTTCAAATAATTACAGAAAGCTTTGTAGAAAAAATCACTTCTAAATAAGACATTTTAAGAATATGAATTACAATAGATGAACGGTATTTTTTTTATGAACTAGAGAGGAGAGTGGGGCTTTTGGTCGGCGGTGCAACAACTATTGAAAACAACACAGTTACGATTGTTGGAAGAGTAGTTTCAAACCTAAATTTTAGTCATGAGGTATACGGAGAAGGATTTTATAATTTCATGCTTGATGTTCCTAGATTGAGTGATGTTAATGATATTCTTCCTGTAACCATATCTGAAAGGTTGATTCAGAATATTCAGTTTAAAGAAGGGGAATGTTTTGAAATCGAAGGGCAGTTCAGGTCTTATAACAGCTTTAATAACGAATCGAATAAGTTGATGCTGACTGTTTTTGCAAGGGATATTAAACCGGTTGAAGATATATCCAAGGTTAAGAATCCAAATCAAATTTTCCTCAATGGTTTTATATGCAAAAAGCCTATTTATAGAACAACTCCTTTTGGAAGAGAAATTTGTGATGTTCTTCTGGCAGTAAATAGGCAGTATAATAAATCTGATTACATACCTTGTATTGCGTGGGGAAGAAATGCAAGATATTCTGAAAACATTAAAGTGGGCGAGAACGTAAAGGTTTGGGGAAGGGTGCAAAGTAGAAGCTATCAAAAGACTCTTGAGAATAGCGAAGTGATAACAAAGGTTGCATATGAGGTTTCGGTTATAAAGATGGAAATTTGTGGGGATAAAGGCGAATCTACGTCAGCCATTGAAGAGACAGGGGCGTAAATATAATATACAATTAATAATTAAAAACTTCAGGTTAAATCATTTAATAATAATAGAGAAATGAATAATTATAAGTTTTATAAACATAGGACTGACTTTGAGTGGGAGCAGTTCTTTTTTTATTTAAAATTTTACCATAAATAGTATAAAATATTAAAAAATATAATTTTTGTAGTTTTGCTATGTTTAGCATAAAATTATCTCACATAAAAAAATTTTTAAGAGGAGAAGAAGTCAAAATAGAATTTGACATGTTGATAATATTACAGGAAATATTAGACAGCTTATTAAACTAATAGAAAAAATTTTAAATGTTGATGATTAACCTAGGAATCTCCGATTTTAACGGAGATTCTTTCTTATTTTGTATCATTTCAAGTTATATTGACAATTAATAATATAAATTGTAAAATGAATCGGAACGTTGCATGGGGCTTTTAAAATAAGCATTTTAAGGCCATTTGCATATAAATGAATAATGTTATTAAAATATAGGGAATTATAATTTGAGTTTTTTCAGGAGAATAATGAAATGATTATAGTAATGAGACCAGGATCAACCGATGATCAGGTTGATGATGTTGTAGCGGTTCTTAAAACCATAGGATTAGGTGCACATGTATCTAAAGGTGATTTGATTACAATCATTGGAGTAATTGGTGATAAGAAGCTATTAAGTGAAATACCGCTAGATTTGATGCCAGGAGTAGATAAGCTTGTTCCTATTGTTGAATCTTATAAACTTGTTAGTAAAAGCTTTAGACCAGAACCTTCTGTTGTTGATGTTAAGGGCGTCAAAATAGGAGGGAAAGAGATTGTTATTATGGCAGGACCTTGTGCTGTTGAAAGTGAACAGCAAATTCACGAAACAGCGAAAGCTGTTAGAAAATCTGGGGCTAAGTTTTTGCGTGGAGGTGCTTTCAAGCCAAGGACTTCACCTTATGCTTTCCAAGGATTAGAGGAAGATGGTCTTAAAATGATATACGATGCGGCTAGAGAAAATGATTTGCTTATTGTTAGTGAGATTATAAGCGAAAAAACTCTGGAGATTGCGGATAAATATGTTGATGTTTTTCAAATTGGTGCAAGAAATGTGCAGAACTTTCAGCTATTAAAAGAAGTCGGTAAATCCGGCAAGCCGGTTGTGCTTAAAAGAGGGCCGGCTACAACTATAGAAGAATGGCTTAATGCTGCAGAATATATTGTTAGCGAAGGAAATAACAATGTTATTCTATGTGAAAGAGGAATAAGAACATTTGAAACGGCTACTAGAAATACTTTAGATATAAGTGCAATACCAGTTGTAAAAAAACAAAGCCATTTGCCTATCATTGTTGACCCGAGCCATGCGGCTGGTAAAGTTCATTATGTTTCACCTTTAGCTAAAGCGGCAATAGCGGCAGGTGCAGATGGTCTTATTGTTGAGGTCCATTCTGATCCAAGACATGCGCTTTCTGATGCAGCACAGCAGTTAACGCCAATGCTATTTGATATACTTTGTCAGGATATTAGCAAGATGGCTCCAATACTTGAAAGAGAATTTAAATATGGAAATTAAATCTGTTACTATTATTGGATTAGGTTTAATAGGTGGGTCTCTTGCGAAAGCTATTCGCAAAATTTCGTCAATAAAAACAATCATTGGGATTGATACAGACGAAAATGTTCTTGATACTGCATTAAAGCAAGGAATGCTTGATATAGCTTCTCAGCAAATAAACGATAGTATCAGTGATACAGATATGGTATTTATTTGTACACCAGTAGATAAAATCACAGAATGCATAAAAAAATTAAATAATATTGTTAAAAAAGATTGTATAATTACCGATACCGGAAGTATAAAAGATAATATAGTTAATGAAATAGAAAAACTGAAGGGGAACTTTGTTTTTATTGGTGGGCATCCAATGTGTGGCTCCGAAAAAGTAGGGTTTGAAGCAAGTAGAAGCCATTTATTCGAAAATGCATATTATATTTTAACACCATCGGAGCATTCTACAGAAACGGCTGTAAAAGTGCTGGAAGAAATTATAATTGAAATTGGAGCAATTCCTGTTATTATTGATAGTAGAAAACATGATTTGGTTACAGGGGCAATAAGTCATTTCCCACACGTTGTTTCTGCAGCATTGGTTAATCTAATAAAGCAGCTTGATGAAAATGATAATTATATGAAGGTTCTTGCTGCTGGAGGCTTCAAAGATATAACTAGAATTTCGTCTTCCAATCCTGAAATGTGGAAGAACATTGTGATAAATAATAAATATAATGTCATTAAAATATTAGACAGTTTTGTTGAATTAATTATTCAATTTAAAGATTGGCTGATACACAATGACGAGAATACAATATATGAGTATTTTGAATCTGCAAAAGAATACAGAGATACATTCTCTTCGAAAAATATTGGACTAATAAAGCCGTTGAATGATATAACTGTTGATGTTAAAGACAAACCAGGAGAAATAGGCAGAATTGCAACACTTTTGGGTGAAAGTAATATTAATATAAAGAATATTAATGTTTCTAACAGCAGAGAGAATGATCAGGGATGCTTAAGAGTTAGCCTATCTGATGTTGAAAGTACAGAAAAAGCATGCAGAGTATTAAGAGAAAATGGATATATATCATATAAAGTATAAAAAATGGAATAGATGATTTATACATATATAATTCTTTATAGTTTATTTTCTGATTAAAAGAGGGGGAGACTTGGATGGTCGTAGAACAAAAAAATGTTGTCAAAGGAGAATTGTATGTACCTGGTGACAAATCAATTTCTCATAGGGCAATAATGGTTGGAGCTCTTGCAGAAGGAGTATCTGAGATTGATGGATTTCTATTAAATGAGGATTGCTTAGCTACAATTGAGTGCTTTCGAAAAATGCAAGTGGGAATAGAAATCCTTCCAAAAAATCGAGTTAAGGTATATGGAAGAGGATTGAATGGTCTAAAGCCATACTTACATCCTTTGGATACTGGTAACTCGGGTACAACAATTCGGTTAATGCTGGGAATAATGGCAGGTCAGAAATTCAATTCAGTAATAACTGGAGATGACAGAGCTCATAAAAGACCAATGGGTAAAGTCGTAAAGCATCTTAGGGCAATGGGAGCTAATATCATAGGTAAGGAAGAAGGAAATTATGTACCATTCCTTATAAATACCAGCCATCTTAAAGGTGCAACATTTGATTTTCCCAATTCAGGAACACAGGTTAAATCCACCCTCCTATTTGCAAGCCTTTTTGCAGAAGGTGAAACAGTAATAAATGAAAGAATTAAATCTAGAGATCATACTGAAAGAATGCTTAATGCATTTGGTGCAAATATAAAAGTTGATGGAAACACTGTCAGGAGTATTGCAGTTCCAGAGTTGTTCGCTCAGCAAGTTTATATACCTGGAGATATTTCTTGTGCAATATATTTCTTGGCAGCAGGTCTTATAATTCCAAATTCTGAAATATTAGTAAAGGATGTTGGAATAAATCAGACTAGAATGACGATATTTGATGTACTAAAAAGAATGGGTGCAAATATTGAGATTACAAACATAAGGACAATTAATAGTGCTACTATTGGAGATATATATGCAAAATATTCTGATTTGAAGGGTGTTACGGTTGAACCGGATGAAGTTGCCAGAATGATAGATGAAGTGCCTATAATGGCTTTGATAGCTGCTAAGGCAAATGGCACTACTGTATTGAAAGAAGCACCGGAGATAATGCAAAAAGAAACCAACAGGATAAAAGCAGTTTCACTTGAACTTTCGAAAATGGGAGCCAAGATTACTGAGACACCTGAAGGAATAATAATCGAGGGTGGAAAGAATCTGAGAGGGACAGTAGTTGAAAGCTATAATGACGAGAGAATAGCAATGGCTCTTGCAATAGCTGGTTTAACATCTGAAGGCGAAACAATGATTAGAAGGCCACAGTGCGTTGATGTTGCTTTTCCTGAATTCTTTGATATACTTTACAGATTGTAAAAGAAGCCGAAAGGCTTCTTTTTTTGTGGTGTTAATAAATTTGCTTTAAGAAAAACCAAGTTATCGGCAGAACATTTTCTTTGATTTGTAGTATAAAACTAAGTTGTCTTGATATGAAACATAAAAATAGGGTATAATTGCTATGGGCTTTTTATAGAATAACAACTATAGTATAAATAAATTTTTATAGGTAAGGGAGGTATAATATGTATAACAATGGATGCTGTTGCAACAGTAGCATGGATGAAGGAGAAGTACAAAAAATATGTAAGATCAAGAAAGTAATAGAAAAGTATAAGGATACAAAAGGGGCATTGATTCCTGTACTTCACGAAGCTCAGGAAATCTATGGATATCTACCTTTAAAAATCCAAAAAATCGTTTCTGAAGGGCTAAATATTCCATTAGCAGAAATATATGGAGTTGTTACATTTTATTCGAATTTTATAACAATCCCTAAGGGACAGTATAAAATTCAAGTATGCTTGGGTACTGCGTGTTATGTAAAAGGTTCAGGAAAGATTTTAGAGAAAGTCAGCGAACAACTGGGAATCGAAGTTGGAAAGAGCACAAAGGATGGCAAATTTTCACTTGAAGCAGTAAGATGTATTGGTGCATGCGGTTTGGCTCCAGTAATGATGATTAATGATGATGTTTATGGACAGCTTGTGCCAGACCGAGTTGAAGAAATACTCAAAAAATATTAATCTCAGAAGACAGAATTCAGAATACAGAATAAAATCAAAAGCAGATATACTTTAATTATGATTTTAACTGTCAACTGTTAACTGTCAACTGTCAATGGGGGTGTAAAAATTGAAATCAATAGAAGAATTGAACAAAATTAGAGAAGAAACCATAAAAAAAATTGATGTAAACTGCAACAAGAACTCGATAAGAGTAGTTGTTGGTATGGCTACATGCGGAATAGCTGCAGGAGCTAAACCCGTTTTAAGTGCTCTTATAGAAGGAGTAAAAGAAAAAGGGCTAGCCAATGTTTCAGTAAAACAGAGTGGGTGCATTGGTGTATGCAGACTTGAGCCTATTGTTGAGGTTTATGTACCTGGTCAGCAAAAGGTAACATATGTCAAAATGACAGCTGATAAGGTAAAAAAGGTTGTTGAGGAGCATCTTGCAAACGGAAAGATTTGTGCAGATTATACAGTAGGTGGTAGTGAAGGGGAAAATTCGCCTGGATTGAATTCTATAAATGATGCTGATTTCTTTAAAAAGCAATTGAGAATTGCATTGAGAAACTGCGGGATAATTGATCCCGAAAATATTGATGAATATCTTGCAAGGGATGGTTATAAGGCACTCGAAAAGGTTCTCAACGAATATTCACCAGAACAGGTTATAGATATAGTAAAAAAATCAGGACTAAGGGGTCGTGGTGGAGCTGGATTCCCTACAGGAATGAAATGGGATTTTGCTGCCAAAGCGCAGGGAGACCAGAAGTATGTTTGCTGTAACGCTGATGAGGGTGACCCAGGTGCGTTTATGGATAGAAGCATACTTGAGGGAGATCCTCATGCGGTTATAGAAGCAATGGCGATTGCCGGTTATGCAATCGGTTCAAATCAAGGATATGTTTACGTTAGAGCTGAATATCCTGTTGCAGTAAAACGTTTGGGTATTGCAATAGAACAAGCAAAAGAATACGGGTTGTTGGGTAAAAAAATTTTTGGAAAGAACTTTGATTTTGACCTTGAGATTAGACTCGGAGCTGGTGCGTTTGTGTGCGGTGAAGAAACTGCTTTGATGACTTCAATAGAAGGAAAAAGAGGAGAACCAAGACCAAGACCTCCTTTCCCTGCAAACAAAGGTTTGTGGCAGAAGCCCACAATTTTAAACAATGTTGAAACTTTTGCAAATATTTCGCAAATAATAATAAATGGATCAGAATGGTTTTCAAAAATAGGGACGGAAAAGAGCAAAGGAACAAAGGTTTTTGCTGTTGGAGGAAAGATTAACAACACTGGTTTGGTTGAGATTCCTATGGGTACAACCTTGAGAGAAATCCTTTACGATATTGGCGGAGGAATTCCACATGGTAAAGCTTTTAAATCAGCTCAAACAGGAGGACCATCAGGTGGGTGTATTCCAGTAGAATGTTTAGACACACCAATTGATTATGATTCCCTAATCCAGATTGGTTCAATGATGGGTTCTGGTGGTTTGATAGTAATGGATGAAGACAACTGTATGGTTGACATTGCAAAATTCTTTCTTGGTTTCACAGTTGACGAATCTTGTGGTAAGTGTCCACCATGCAGAATCGGCACAAAGAGAATGCTTGAAATGCTTGAAAAGATTACAGAAGGACATGGTGAAGAAGGAGATATTGAAAAGTTAGAAAATCTTGCAAAAAGCATTAAAGTTTCAGCTCTTTGTGGACTTGGACAGACTGCACCAAATCCTGTACTAAGTACAATTAGGTATTTCAGAGATGAATATGATGCACATATTAGAGACAAGAAATGTCCTGCAGGGACATGTAAAGCTCTGCTAGCATTTAAAATTGAACCAACTAAGTGTAAAAGCTGTGGTATTTGTGCAAAGAATTGTCCGGTTGGAGCGATTTCTGGTGAAAAAGGCAAACCATACGTGATTGATAAGGATAAATGTATTAAATGCGGCGTATGTCAAACAAAGTGTCCATTTAAAGCAATAAGCAAATAGCCCACTTCACCCATCTATCTTCCCTTGCCCGAAAGCCTCGGGAGAGGGAAGGATTGGAGGGCTCGAAGAAATTGAGAGATGATAAAAAAATGCAAGAAAACGTCAGAAGCGAGGAGTACAAGGAAGATGAGGAATGAGGAACGGAGCGTACTTATTGTACGTGAGTACCGAATGACGAAATCTGACACAGTAATCAGATGCTTATCACGTTTTCATAACAAGAAGGAAGGGATGATAAGAGATGGAGGAAATGGTCAATATAACCATAGATGGTCAAAAGCTACAAGTACCAAAAACCTATTCAGTATTAGATGCTGCTAGGGAAGCAAATATTGATATACCAACATTGTGCTATCTTAAAGGTGTTAATGAAATCGGTGCATGTAGAATGTGTGTTGTAGAAATAAAAGGTGCGAGAGGATTACAGGCGGCTTGTGTTTATCCTGTATCAGAAGGGCTTGAGATTAAGACAAATACTCCAGCTGTAAGAGAATCAAGAAAAGTTACTCTTGAGCTTATACTTTCAAACCATGATAGACAATGTCTAACATGTGTTAGAAACAGAAACTGCGAACTTCAGAAGCTTTCAGAGCAGTTAAACATCCAGGAAATCAGATATGAAGGTGAAATGAAAAAGCGTCAGCTAGACAATTTTTCGCCTTCGATAGTTAGAGATCCAAATAAATGTATTTTGTGCCGCAGATGCGTAAACGTTTGTAAAAACGTGCAAACAGTAGGTGCTATTGATACAGTTGAAAGAGGGTTTGATACAATAGTTTCACCTGCATTTGAAAAGCACATGGATGAAGTTCCTTGTGTAATGTGCGGACAATGTGTTGTAGCATGTCCTGTTGGAGCTTTAAGGGAAAAAGATGATACTCAGAAGGTCTGGGATGCTATTGCAAATCCTGATCTGCATGTTTTGGTTCAAACAGCTCCTGCAGTTAGGGTTGCACTAGGTGAAGAATTTGAAATGCCGGTTGGAACAAGTGTGACTGGTCAAATGGTTGCTGGTCTTAAAAAACTTGGTTTTGACAAGGTTTTTGATACAGATACAGCGGCTGATCTTACAATAATGGAAGAAGGAACAGAACTAATTCAAAGGATAAAAGAAGGGGGTAAGCTTCCGCTTATTACTTCCTGTAGTCCTGGTTGGATAAAGTTTGCTGAGCACAATTATCCTGATTTGTTAGAGAATCTCTCAACCTGTAAATCTCCGCACGAAATGTTCGGAGCATTGCTTAAATCATATTATGCTCAAAATGCAGGTATTGACCCGGCTAAAGTATTTGTTGTATCTATAATGCCATGTACCGCCAAGAAGTTTGAAGCCAGAAGACCGGAAATGTCTGCTACTGGATTTAAAGATGTAGATGTAGTACTCACGACTAGGGAGCTTGCAAGAATGTTAAAAGAAGCAGGTGTTGATTTAAAAACACTGCCGAATGAGAAGTTTGATGATCCTATGGGAGAAGCAACTGGCGCTGCGGTAATCTTTGGAGCTACAGGTGGTGTTATGGAAGCAGCACTTAGAACTGTTGCAGAGATTCTTACAGGCAAGCCTTCTGAAAATATTGAATATAAAGCGGTTAGAGGCACAGAAGGGATCAAAGAAGCTGAAGTACAAATAGGTGACTTGAAAGTGAAGGCTGCTGTTGCTCATGGACTAGGAAATGCAAGAAAGCTTATGGATAAAATAATAAGCGGTGAAGGAACCTATCATTTTGTTGAAGTAATGGCTTGTCCAGGTGGATGTGTAACTGGAGGCGGTCAGCCAATTCGTTCTTCAAAAGATCTTGCAAAGATTAATCTAAAGGCTGAAAGAGCAAAAGCAATTTATGAAGAGGATAAGAGTCTTACCTTGAGAAAATCGCACGAAAATCCTGTAGTTAAGAAGCTTTATGAAGATTTTCTGGGTGAGCCAGGAGGGCATAAAGCTCATGAGCTTCTTCACACACATTATAAAGAAAGAGAAAACTATCCAGAAGAATAAGTTTATCCAAGCCCCTTCTTTAGAAAAAAAGAGGGGCTTTTTTATGCGCCCATGCAAGACACAAATATGTATTTTAATGGATGACAAATTATAGCAACATGTGATATAATTTTTATAATAGATGCTATGAGAAATTATTGTATGGAGGGAGAAGCCTTTGTCTAATAAAGGCAAATAGCTGAAATGGTTGATGAAAAAGTTATCAGAGATAAATTAACAAAAATAATTAGTATAGAGGATGATCCTAAGGCAGTTAAGAGATTGTGCAGTCAGTTAACAATTGAAGAAATAAAAGCGATGATTAAAATGGATAAAGGAATTATCTCCCTTTTCGAAGATAATATTAAAAGAATTGATAAACTGAAAAAAGATCCTGAGTTAGCAGAATATTTTAAAATTAAAGAAGAAATAGAAATACAGCAAGAACAGGTTGAAAATTCAGAGCCATTAGTTGAACAGGTTGATATAAGTAATAACAACATTAATAAAACTATTAAAAATGGAAATTATAAGGAGGCTGATGGTATGGCAAATCCCAAAGACATTCAAGACCTTAAAGACGTTGCAGAAGCAATAAGAAACAGTTATAAGAAAGAAGAACCGGATATTAACAGCATGGAATATTATGAATTTATAAATATGAAAGAAGAAGAGATAAAGAAAGAAGAAGCTGAAAAAGCACAAAGAAAGGCAGAAGCAAAACAAAAAGCGCAAATGGAAGCTGAAGCTCGCGAAGAAGAAGAAGCTTATGAAGCAAATCCATTCGCCAAACAAGCACGCGATTTTTTAAGAGAACAAGAAAAAGAAAAACAAAGACAGGAATGGATTAAAGAAAATCCAGAGCTAGCAATTTTAGCAGGAGATATAGACAGTATTGATCTTAGAGAAGAGAAGCAGATAAAAGATGTTCAACTGGATAATGAAGAAAAAGAGCAATCTGAAGATTTAGAAAATAGCCAAGACGAAGTTGTGAAAAAAAGCAGAAGATTCAGCATAAAAGGGATATTCAGTAAAGGAAAAAATAAACTAATTGAATTCGCCAAAGGCTCAAAGATAATTTCTTTCCTTAAAGATTTTTTTAAAGAAGAACCAAACCTTGATGTTGATGCTTTACTAAAAAGTCGTGCTGTGTACCAAGCAAAACAGAGAGAAGCTAGAAAGCTTGAACAGAAAAATCATAAAGGCGAATCAAAAATAATTAAAGGCATAAAGGAATATGCTGGAGGAAAATATAGAGATGTTAAGGGTCATTTAAAACAAAGACAATTAAGCAAGAAATTTGATAAATTTATTAAAGAACAAGAAAATAAAGATATTGAACCTGAACTCTCGATGGGACTTGATGGTATTAGTTTTTCGGCGGTATATAAAATTGGAGAAACAAAAGATGGACAAAATGAGTATATGCTTGTTAAGGGCAATATTCAAAGACCTCAGAAAATACAGCATTTTAATTTTGTTGGAAATATTGATGATTTAAAGAATCCACATAAAGAAACCCAAGCAAAAAATTTAAAAAATCTTTTTAAATATATTACATATCCTGAAGTTAAAAATGCATTAAAAAGTAATAAAGTTGATGGAAAATTTGATTTTGGAAAAGTAAAATTAGACAGTATGAATAATCCTATTTTAGGTAATGAGAAAGTAAATGAGGCTATAAAAGCTAATCTTGCCAAGGATAAGAAGCAGGCTGATGGCAAGCAGCCAGGTGCTAACAAGGATGATACAAAAGGTCGCTAAAAAATAAAAAAAGAGAAGTCGAAAGACTTCTCTTTTTCATTTTAAATTGATATAATTACCAGTAATTAAGAATAAGGGTGGAGGGTCAATACATATGGAACAATTTACATTGAATACATTGCATGAAGTTTTAAGTAATCTCGAAAAGAGCTTTGGAAATATTTCGTTAGAAACTGAAAATGTTGGATTAGAGCATTTGTTTGGTAGATATGCAGCTGAAAATGTAGTATTACAGGAAGATATACCCTGTTTCGATAGAGCACTTGTAGATGGTTATGCCCTCATATCAGGTGATACATTTGGTTTGGGGGAAGGAAATAGAATTATTTTTAGTCAAATAGGACAGAGCGAAATAGGACAAGAATGTGATATAAATCTTGGTCCGAACGAGTGTGCATATATTTCTTCTGGTGCAATGATACCCCAAAATGCTGATGCAGTAATCTCCATTGATGATATTGAATTGACCGGACCTGCTGAAATTGTAATCAGCAGATTTGTTGACAGATGGGAGAATGTCATTCGAAAGGGTGATGATTTAAAAACAGGGGGAATCCTTATCAGAGGGGGAACCAGAATAGGTGTCAGGGAGATGGGAGCGCTTGCAGGTTCAGGTCTTGGTCATATAAATGTGTTTAAAAAAATGAAGGCAGCAGTAATCTCAACAGGGGAAGAGCTTGTTCAGCCTTATTCAACAGCTATCAAAGCTGGCAAGGTTAGAGACATAAATTCGCATATGATATGTGATGCACTAAAATCGTTCGGTGTAGTTCCGATAAATATGGGTATAGCCGGAGATGATTCCAGAAAAATGGAAGAGATTATTACCGATAGTCTTGAAACGGCAGATATAGTAATAATATCTGGTGGAAGCTCCCAAGGCACAATGGATAAGACATATAACGTAATTAAGAGAATTAATGGTGGTGAAATCATTACAAATAAAATCGGAATTGAACCTGGAAGAGATACTATAATTGCAAAATATGAAAATAAAGCGATTATTGGTTTGCCGGGTAATCCGATTTCTGTTTTGTTAACCCTTAATATTTTAGTGAGACCGTTAATACTTTGGTTAAATAAATCCCAAGCAAGAAACTTTAGTGTTAAGGCAATCTGTACCGAAAATTATAAATCATCAACGGGAAGAGAAGAATATTTGCTGGTAGCCATTGATATGAATGATGATGGTTTCACAGCGAAACCGATTTTATATAAAAAAGGATTCATTACTTCAATGATGAAGGGAAATGGATATGTTAAAATTAGAGCTTCTGACGAAGGAATAAAAAATGGGCAGGAAATAGATGTAGTATTATTGCAGAATTATGTTTTGTTCTAAGGGTGCATAAAAACAAATATAATTTAATAATATAAATTATAAACCAGAGAAAATTCTCTGGTTTTTTTAAGGATTAGATATGGCTAATATAACTGTATTACGGATTTCACTTACAAAAAAAATTAAAAAGCCAGTATTACAGCCCTTTTTTTGGTTTGGATTTTTGTTGGCGATTGTTTTAATATATATTGCATTTTTTTTTGATTCTGTTAAATATTTGGAATCTGAAAGTGTGAGAGTTGTTAGAACGACCAATTTAAAAAACCTTGAAAAAGTAATTTTTTATTCTATGCCTGTTTTAAATTTTGATTCTAATAAAAGCATACAGAAAGATAATGGGTATCTGGGAATTTTCAATTTTAAGAAGATATTGCAGGAAAAATATCCCGTATTGTCCTTGTATGTTCCTGATTTGAATACAAACGATAATGATTATGTAAGTGATTCGAATAAAAAATCTAATGAAAAAAATGAAAATGAAGATAATGAAAACAAAAATTCTAAAATCTATTCAAAAACGACATTGCTAAAATCCAAGAGTATTATTATAAGAAATCACACAAAATATAAAGCTGATATAAATAAAATGCTTTCAGATTCCCTTGATTTCCAGCTTTCAAAGAAAGGTACTTCTATTATAATACTTCATACCCATACAACAGAAGCTTATATGTCCGAAAACAAGAGCAATACAAATACAGATGACGGTTACAGAACAACCTCGCCGAATAGAAATGTAACAAGGGTTGGACTGGAACTTAAGAAACAACTTGATGTTTATAAAATAAAGGCAATTCAAGATACAACCATGCATGATTATCCTGAATACTTGGGAGCTTATTCAAGGTCACTAAAAAGCACACTTAATGATTTAAAAAAGCATCCCGAAGCTAATGCAGTTTTTGATATTCATAGAGACGCATATGGTGAAACAGAAGGTAATCTCAGGGTTGCGACAAAAATTAATGGTTCTGATGCAGCTAAAATAATGTTTGTTGTTGGAACTGATGAGTTAGGGCTTGAACATAAAGATTGGAGAGAAAATCTAAAATTAGCTGTTAAGCTCCAAGAAAACGCAAATAAAATATATCCTGGATTATGCAGGGAGATTGATTTAAGGAAGGAAAGATTCAATCAGCATTCAGCACCGGGAGCAATAATAATTGAAGTTGGGGGGACGGGCAATACTGTTGTTGAAGCAGAAAGAAGCATGAAATATCTTGCACGGGTAATTGCCGAGACATTTAAAACGAAATAGTATTTGTATCAATTTTTTTTATCAGGAAAAGATAATTATTAATATTATAAAGTTTTATTATTGCCTTTTCAGGAGGGACAAGCTTGGAGAAAAATGAAGAGAAAAGAAGGCTAAAGCTGCCGGGAACATTAATCATTCTGTTATGCCTCTTTTGTTTTATATTTTTATTGGGATTAGGGTTGGTTACTGCTGACTATAGTTTTAACAAATTTACAGGCAGAGAAAATAGAGTACCAATATTTGCTTTCAATATTAATGGCAATGGAAGGTATAGAATAGATTTTTTGGGAGAAAGCAGAGAAATTGAAATTAAAACAGTTTTACAAGCAGTTCAGAAGACAAATCGGTTTATAAAAAGTGTGTTCAATGAAGGAAAAATATTTAAATAAGGTAAAAGAAGTTTAAAAAATATGAAATATAAAAAACTCTTCATGGTAAATATAGGAATCTTAATATATAATAATATTATGTTTAAAAAATAAACAGGGGGTATTTATTAATGAAAAAGCTATTAAACTATCTACTGATTTTATGCTCAATTTTAATTATTCCTTTGGGGGCATACGCAGCTTCATCTCCTACATACAACACGGCAACTAAGTTGTTGACTAAAGTAACAACACTAATGGAATATAGCGTAGACGGTGGGACTACTTGGACCAGATGCAGTGGAAATAAAGTTTATTTATCGGCAGAAACAATTACTGCTGAAAACGATATAAAAGTAAGAGTAGCTGCAAGCGGAAACACACCGGCAGGTAATATACAGACAATAGATATTCTGGCAGGACCATCTGCACCATCGGCAACATATAGTACAGTAACAAAGCAATTGGAAAATGTAACAAAGTTAATGGAATATAGCATAAACGGTGGAACGACGTGGGTAAAATGCAAACCAACAAAAGTTAATCTTTCAAAGGCAGTAATAACAGCTGCAAATGATATAAAGATAAGGGTAGCCGCAGCAGGATTAACGTTGGTTGGAGATACTCAGACTTTGGATATATTAGCAGGACCAGCAGCACCGTTAGCTACATACAGCATGGCAACAAAACACTTGGAAAATGTAACAACATTAATGGAGTATAGCATAGATGGCGGTAAAAAGTGGACAACCTGTGTTGGGACAACCGTGGATTTATCAACAGCAAAAGTTACAGTTGATAAAGATATAAAGGTAAGAATAGCAGCAGCAGGATTAACGTTGGTTGGAGATGTTCAAACGTTGAATCTTGTAGCAGGACCAGCAGCACCATCGGCAATGTATAGTACAGTAACAAAGTGGCTGCAAAATGTAACAACAGCGATGGAATACAGTATAAATGGTGGAACTACATGGATAGCATGTGGTGGAACAACAGTTGATTTATCAGAATCAGAAGTAACAGATAAGAAAGATGTAAAAGTAAGAATAGCAGCAGATGGGTTGGTTTTGGTTGGGAATATACAAACAATAAACGTATTGGCAGGACCGGGAGCACCATCAGCTACGTACAGCACAGTGACAGAACAATTGGGAAAAGTAAAAACAACAATGGAATATAGTATAGATGGTGGAACTACATGGATAGAATGCAGTGGAACTACAGTTGATTTATCTAATGCATCAATAACAGCAGAAAATGACATAAAGGTAAGAGCAGCGGCAGTAGGATGTACTTTGGCAGGAAAAGTAAAAAAAATAGATATATTAGCAGAACCAGCAGCACCATCAGCAACATTCAGTATGGCAACAAAGATATTAAGCAATGTAACAAAATTAATGGAATATAGTATAGACGGTGGAACTACTTGGATTGCGTGCGGAGGTAAAATAGTTAATCTGTCATCTGCGACATTAACCGGAGAAAATGATATTAAGGTAAGAGTAGCTGCAATAAAATGCACATTGGCTGGTAATATTCAGACAATAGATATAGCAGCACCGTCAGCGCCATCGGCAGTATTTGATACAATATCAAAGCAGCTGATGGATGTAACAAGTGCAATGGAATATAGTATAGATGGAGGAACCACATGGATAGCATGTGGAGGAACGGCAGTTGATTTGTCGGCAGTAACGATAACTATAGAAAATGGCATCAAGGTAAGGATAGCTGCAACAGTAAACACGTTAGCAGGAGATATTCAGACAATAGAATTTTACGGATACTATAATGCAGGAGTTATTTCAAGAGAACTTATAGAATCAGGAGATGACTATTCAATTAAAATCATAGGGCAAGATGGATTGGTTATGACATATTCAATTAAAAATGGAAAAGTTAATGTAATGACTAATAATGGTAACCTTAATTCTGCCGCAAACTATGACCAAATAGAATTAGATACAATTTTTGAACAAGGGTTAGATACTGGTGAAATGGTTGTATTTAAAGTTGAAGAAGATAATAGTATTAAAGCTGAAAACTTCTACTTGTTAAAAGGATATAGCATTTATAGCGGGAACGGGTTTATGGTAACAAATGTACAGGAAGATATTGAATCAGTTGACAATGCACTTATGGCAATACAAGCTGATTCTGAAATGTATGTTGCTCAAGATTCAACGACTTATATAAATATTGATACGGATAATATCGAAAAGATTACTGGTTGGGCTTCTATTGTAAGTAGTAATCAAGAATTGTTGAGTAGCGCAGATGGTTTATACTTAGTGCATAATGATGATAACTTAATTAGCTCAATATTTATTACAGTTGAAGATGCAGATGTGGATGGGATAGCAGACTATTTGGATTTGGAAGATATATATGGTATGTTTGTAGAATCATGGTATGATGCTGATGATGAGAGGGTGTCTGTTCTTGTAAACGGAGTGTCTAAAGAATATACAGTAGCTGATAGTGTTTATGATGAATTAGAAGAAGGTGACCTTATCCAATTCAATGTAAACGGAGATGGCGAAGCTAAAGTCGCTGAAGCTGATAATGTGCAACTTTTTGATCAATCGGCAATCAAAGATCTTGTAGATGAAGATAATGCAGATGCATATAAAATAAAATACTGGAATTCAGCAGACAAAGAAATAACCTTTGATGAAGATTTAGTTGGTCGTGATACAAGGGTTATATTAGCCCAAGATGCTTATGTGTATGATTGCAGAGGGGGAGAAGCAGAAGTTGGAGCATTCTCTGATTTAGCAGGGAATCAGTATATAGTTGTTGCAGATTTAAATGATGATGAAGAATATGAAGTAGTTGCAATTATGGCTGAATAGTTAAGCCTTAACCTGAAGAGTACGCTTCCGCGTACTCTTTTTTTGTATATTTTCCAAAATACTAGCTTACTCAGATTGATTTACACAAAACAATATGTTAAAATGATTTGAACCATATAGTTTTTGTTTTTGCGGGGGTACGTTATGAGTGCTGAGAAGCTATTATTCAACGTTATTGTTATATTCCTTATTGTATTCGTTTTCAACAGATATCTGATTATGCAAAAAGCCGCACTCTTGATAGTATTGACCGGACAGTTTTTTGCTTTGATTCTAAGTGTTACAACATTCGTTAATAACATAGAACCGAATCTATTCATGGGATTCATTATGACTTTTTTTGGCATACTGATACCTGGTGTTATATTCTTTTATTTTTACTTTAAAAATGAGGATAGCAAGATAAAAAAAATATTTCAGAAGCTTATAGGAATATTTGCTAAAAGAACCAATGCTGAGATTGATGAAAGCTTTATGATTGAAGATGGAAGTAAAGATAAATTAGGGTTAGGTTCAAAAATAAAAATTATTCCTGAAAAAACAGCAGATGTTCTTTTAAGAGGGTATGGTTGTTCGACTGAAGATATTCCATATTCCGTTAAGGAAGGGTTCACAGAAACAGATTTGCTTGTTGAACTTAAAGCTTGGAGAAAGGTTCTTGAAAAGTATCATATAATCGAAAAACAATGTGGAGACAATCCGGCACTCCAATTTAATATAGGTAATATATTCTATCATCTTAAGGAATATCAGAAGGCTATAAATTGCTATAATACTGCTATTGATATGAATATGGCAGTCCAAGCTATTAATACAGACAATTATGAAGAAGCCAGCCATAAAACAGCTGCAAGAAGGATAAAAAGTGTACTAAAGAAGGTTGAGGATTACGAAATTATTTTTAATACAGCAGTATGTCTTGTTTGCCAAGGCAAATATGAGCAGAGTATAGAAGCTTTTAGAAGAGCAGGGGACAATAAAGACAACTGGATTAGTATTTATCAACCTTTGGCGGTTGTTTATGAAGCGCTTGAAAAAAATCTTGAAGCTGAAGAGATGTATAAGAATTTAGCGGAGATTTATCCTGAAGATTTCCAAATTCAAAAGAAAGCTGGAAATTTTAGCTGTACTATGAAAAATTATGAAAAAGCAAAAGAATACTATGACAGAGCCAATGTCTTGAACAATGAATTTTATCAGGGGTATTTAAATATTGGAATATGTTTATTAGAAGATAAGAGATACAAAGAAGCAGTTGAGATGTTACAGATGGTACTTAAAATTTCGCCTGATATAGCTGAGGTTCATCATAATCTTGGCAATGCATATTATGGAAAAGGACAAAAACGGTTTGCTTTGAGTGCATATAAAAAGGCAATCGAGATTAATCCAAATGATTATAAGTCATTATATAATTTAGGGGTAATACTTGATGAATTGAGCATGAAAGAAGAAGCTGTAATGGCTTTCCAACATACACTTGATATAAAACCCGATTTTTATGATGCCTCAAACAATCTTTCAATATTATTGTGTTCAATTGAGAGATATAATGAAGCTGTAGAAAACTACTTGAAAGCTCTTCAATACAATCCTTCAGATATAGAGTTGTATTTTAATCTTGCAATAACACTTGAATACCAGAAAAAATATGAACAAGCAGAAGAGCTATATCAAAAAATAATTAAAATGAATCCACGATTAAGTGACTCCTATTACAATATTGGTTTAATAAGGATACAAAGAGAAGACCTTAAAGGGGCTGAACAATATTTTAAAAAGGCTGTTGATTGTGATTCGAAATATCACAAATCATATTATCAACTAGCCAAAATATATATTGTTTTGAGGGAATATGGAAGATGTATTGACTGCTTGAAAAAAGCTGTTGAACTATCCAAGGAATATGCTGAAAAAGCAAAGCTTGACAAGGTATTTGATGCAGTTAGAAACTTAAAGAGCTATGAAGATATTGTTGAAATATGCTAGTAAATGCTTACTATTTTTTTGGAGAAAGTTCGTCTTTGATTTTATGAAATTTTGAAAGACAATCATCGCAGTATCTGCCGCGTTTTATTGGTTTTTTACAGTAAATGCAGGTAAAGAATTCTCCAAGATGAGGTATATCATCAAAGCGACCTTTGCTAATATACCTGAGAATATCTTTTTTTGAGACACTTGTTTCATTGCATATTTCTTCAATAGTATTAACTTTAAGATTATCTAGGAGAAACTTCCTTACAGTTTCAAGATCCTGAAGGTCTTGAGAAAGGCAATTAGAGCATAAATCTTCACTCGAGGGGAATAACTTGCCACATTTTGCACACTTGTTTAATTCCATTATAGTATACACTCCTTAGAAAATGCACATTTTGAATATTAATGAGGTATGAATTTTGAATTGATCTGAGGGAATTAGTAATTATTCTATATTAATTTTATCACAGATTACAGTTCATAAAAAGGATAATATTTATTAGATAATGATTTGGAGGAATAAAAAGTGATTGAAAGATTTTTCCCTGATATGGAAGCAACCAGGGTCGAAGATATATGCATGGATGATTTCAGGCAGAATAATATTAAAGCTGTTATACTTGATATAGATAATACAATATGCGAATGGAAGATGGAACCTGGCGAGAATGTAAAAGCATGGCTTAGCCTTTTAAAAAGAAATGGAATACAAATCTGTCTTGTTTCAAATAATAAAAGATATCGCGTGGAAAAGGTAGGAAGGATACTTGAAATAAATTCAATTCATAATGCCTATAAACCAAGTAGCAAAGCGTTTCTATCAGCTATTTCAATAATGGGTGTTCCTCGTGAGCAGACTGCAGTTATTGGAGACCAGATATTTACTGATATTTATGGCGGAAATAGATTAAATATGTTTACTATATATGTGAAACCAATTTGCGAAAAAGATTATTTGTTTGTAAGAATGAAAAGACCTTTTGAAAGATTTGTTCTAAGAAAATCCAGATTAAGTACTTATAGTCAAAAAGAAAAAAAGATGATTTGGAAACAGAGCAGCAGGATATAAAAATATTAATTAAAGAGGTCTAGATTATGGCTTGCCAAATTAATGCTAAGACGTGTATTACAGGTCTTGTTGGGAATCCAGTAGAGCACAGTATGTCCCCTGTTTTTCAAAATAAATTGTGCGAAATAATGAATGTTTCTTCGGTTTATCTGCCTTTCAAAGTTGAACAGGGAGATGTTGAAAAGGTTATTGCTGCGTTTAAAGCCCTGAGAGTTAAAGGATTTAACGTTACAATACCTTACAAAACTGAAATATTGAATTTCCTTAATGAAGTTACAGATGAAGCATTATTAATGGGTGCTGTTAATACGGTTAAAATTTTTGAAAATAAGCTTTATGGATATAATACAGATGGATTAGGGTTTATTCGGGCTATTGAAAGTCAAGATGTTCAGATAAAGGATAAAAAAATTGTTGTTATTGGTGCTGGTGGGGCAGCCCGTGCAGTTGTTGTTAAACTTGCGCAGAAGGGGGCAAAAAAAATAGTAATACTAAACAGAACCAAAGAGAAAGCTAACAATCTTTCTGATTTAATTAATCAGAAAGTAGCAGATATTGCATTAAGTGACGATTTAACTAAAGATTCAATTGAAAAATATGCTATTGATTGCGATATCCTCATAAATTCAACTTCTGTAGGAATGTGGCCTGAAATAAATATGTGTCCAGTTGATTCTGAAACAATATTCGCTAATAAACCTGTAGTTTTTGATATGGTTTATAATCCTTTAAAAACTAGATTTCTTTCTACTGCTGAAATCAATTCATGCAAAGTAATAAATGGTCTCGGAATGCTTGTGTATCAAGGCATATGTGCTTTTGAAATATGGCATGAAGTCACTGTGCCAAAAAATACTGGGTTAAGTTTGATAGCTGATTTGGAAGAATATTTTGCCTGAATGCAGGATTTCAGGTATTTTTAAAGAATATATTTATATACATTTAACGAAAAGGGAGGAATAGGGGTATGTTTCATAAGGAACTCAATATAAAGAATTATATGGAAGAAGTTGTTGATGGTCTTTTTGATGATATTTTAAAGGATTTAAATGTTTGTTCTTGTGAAAAATGCAGAATGGATATTATGGCAATTGCTTTAAATCAGCTTCCTGCAAAATATATAGTAACTGAAAAGGGAGAGCTCTACTCAAAAATAAATACATTAAGACAGCAGTTTGAGGTTGATGTTATTGCTGCTATTACCAAAGCAGCAGTACTTGTTAAAAGGACTCCAAGGCATGAATAATAATGTATCTAATCTTGTATTTACAGGATTTATGGGTACAGGGAAATCTTCAGTTGGGAAATTAGCTGCCTCAATATTAAATTTTTCATTTGTTGATATTGATAAAGAAATAGAATATCGTACGAATATGTCAATTACAGATATTTTTGCAAATTTTGGGGAACCGTATTTTAGAAAGATTGAAAGCAAAATTATAAAGGAGTTTTCTGAAAAAGTAGAAATGGTAATTTCAACAGGGGGCGGAGTTGTACTAAATACTGAGAACATTAGGAATCTTCGTAAGCACGGAATTGTAATTCTTCTAAAAGCCAAACCTGAAGTAATATTAAAGAATGTATCAAAAGATAAAAGCAGACCGCTTCTTAACTGTGAGAATCCAATGAACCAAATAATTGATTTGCTTGAAGCAAGAAAAGAGTACTATAAAAATAATGATTTCGAAATAGACATTTCAGAATTAAGTATTGAAGAGACTGCTCGAAAAGCGGTAGAGATTTATGAAAGCAATCGCTGCAAATAATGTTTTATCTAACGCCTATGGAGTATCTCCCTAGGCGTTTATTATAATTTCTTGTATAAATATGACTTTAATACTATAAAAAGGATAGAAATTTATGATTAGATTTGGACCTTCAGGAAATTCAGATACCTTTTATGAGCAGGGTTTCAATTCATCGCTTGATGCACCAGAATGGATTGCGGGACTGGGACTTAATGCTTATGAATATCAATGCAGCAGGGGGATAAACATATCTGCTGAAAAAGCTGTTTCCCTTGGGAATAAGGCAAGAGAGCACAAAATCTTCTTGAGCATTCATGCACCTTACTTTATTAATTTTTCCAGCATTGACCAACAAAAAAGGCAGAATTCAGTAAAATATATACTTGATACTCTTGCTGTTGCGAAGCTTATGGGGGCAAGTAGGGTAGTTGTTCATCCCGGTTCGTGCGCAGGGATGGATAGACGTGAAGCATTCTGTATTGCTAAACAAACCCTCACGAATATTGCTGCTGAGGCAAAGCATATGGGGTTAGATGAAATTAGTATTTGTCCTGAGACCATGGGAAAAATAAATCAGTTAGGTGATGTTGATGAGATAATTGAGCTTTGTACTATTGATGAGAGGATAATTCCAACTCTTGATTTTGGACATTTGCATGCAAGAGCCAGAGGTGGATTAAATAACTGTGAGGACTATGATAAAATATTTGATAATATTGAAAGCAAACTTGGACAAGAAAAGCTAAAACATTTTCATTGCCATTTTAGTAGAATAGAATTCACACAAGGCGGCGAAAAAAAGCATTGGACTTTAAGTGATATACAGTTTGGACCGGAATTTGTATTTCTTGCACAGGTTCTTATTAAACGAAAGCTTGAACCTGTAATAATAAGTGAATCAAGAGGTACTATGGCTGAAGATGCTGCAAAATTAAAAAACATATATGAAACTGAAAAGGAGAGAATGGTACTATGAAATTTTTAGTTATTAGTGGTCCCAATCTTAATCTTTTAGGCAAAAGAGAGCCAGAGATATACGGAGCAGAGACGCTCGACGATATTATCCTAAAGACCAAGGCTGGAGCCGAAAAGCTTGAGGTTGAAGTTGATTTTTTTCAATCAAATCATGAGGGCGAAATAATTGATGAAATACATAAGGCAATGGGTTCTTATGATGCAATCATAATTAATCCAGGTGCATATACACATTACAGTATAGCCATAAGGGATGCAATAAAATCAGTTGAAATTCCTACTATTGAAATTCATCTTTCAAATATTAATGCAAGAGAAGAGTTTAGAAGTAAATCAGTTATCGCACCAGTTTGCATAGGTCAAATATCAGGATTTGGTGCTGATTCGTATATACTTGGATTGCATGCTGCAATATTGGCAGGCAAGAGATAGTATAAAGTTAGCAGCAAAAAATGTAAAGTTGAAAGTTCTCATAAAAGTTAAAAACCTAACTTATAGCTGAGAGCTTAAGAATTTTTACTATTTTGGAGGGCATTATGTTTCAAAACAGAATTAATAAGTTGAAAGAAAGCTTTGAGAACTTTAACATAGGCGGGATTATGATAGCAAGCCGCTATAACAGATATTATCTGTCGGGTTTTACTGGTACAAATGCGTATCTTGTAATAAACAAAGAAAGAAATATATTAATTACAGATTCAAGATATATTGAACAGGCAAAAAAACAATGTCCGGATTATGAAATAGTAAACCAGGGCAAAAATTTTTATGAAACTCTTCAAGATATTTTTCAACAAATTAGTATAACTGAGATAGGGTTCGAGGAAAATTATATTACTTATCGTCAGTATTATGATTGTGAAAAAAATATGAAGAATATAAAGCTTATTCCTGTTAGAAATTCCGTTGAAGGAATAAGAGAAATAAAAGATTCTGAAGAAATTAGGAAAATTAAGAAAGCCGCACAAATTGCTGATGAAACATTTAGTCATATATTGAGCTATATAAAACCAGGAATAGTAGAGAAGGAAATAGCACTCGAAATTGATTATTTTATGAAAAAATTAGGGGCTGCGGAGCTTTCTTTTGAAACAATTGTAGCATCAGGAGAAAGAAGCTCGATGCCTCATGGAGTTGCTGATTCAAGAGAAATAAAAGATGGAGATACTATAACTCTTGATTTTGGGTGTATTTATGAGGGGTACTGCTCTGACATGACAAGAACAATATTTGTTGGAAAAGCGCAGGAAAAAATACAAGATATTTATAAAATAGTTTTGGAAGCTCAGGAGGCGGCATTACAAATGCTAAAACCAGGGTTAGTGTGCAAAGATATTGATGAGATGGCAAGAAAAATAATAACAAGATATGGTTACGGAGAGAATTTTGGGCATGGGCTTGGACATTCTCTCGGGCTTGAGATTCATGAAGAGCCGACTCTCTCTACAAAAAGTGAAAGAATTCTTGAAGCCGGTATGATTGTTACAATTGAACCCGGGATATACATTGAAGGTTTTGGGGGAGTAAGAATAGAAGATTTGGTTTTGATAACCGAAGAAGGATACGAGAATCTTGTTAAATCCAGAAAAGAAATAACAGTAATTTAAGGATACTTTTTAGGAGGAATAAATGGACGAAATTTTTTACAATCATAATTGTACTTGCCCTATTTGTGAAATAAATTATAAAACAAAAAAAATACATGAAAAAAAAATTAATGTTCTAAAAAAAGACACAGATTTTTGTAAATATTTTAACGGACAAAATCCGTACTTTTATGAAATAAGTGTTTGCCCTAACTGTGGTTTCTCATTTTCACAGAGCTTTAATAAAAAAATAAATGCAACTAATTTAGATAATTTCATAAAGATATTTGCACCACAATGGAACAAGATTGATTATACAGGAGAGCGTAATATCGTTCAGGCTATTGAAACTTTTAAACTAGCTATAATTTGTGGTCAAATAGTAGGAATAAAACCAAGCTATTTAGCTAAAATATGCTTGAAAATTTGCTGGCTTTATCGTTCAAATCAAGATGAAGAACAAGAACTCAAGTTTATGAAAGGAGCCGTTGACTTTTTTGAAAAAGCATACGAAACTGAAGATTTCAACAGAAGTGATAGTATGGAACAAGAAATGGTAGTGTATTTGCTTGGAGAGTTAAACTATAGGCTTGCAAATTTTGAGGAAACAAAAAAGTGGTTCAATATTGGTTTAACAAAGTTTGGCAAAAGTGTTTCGGCTAAAAAACAAACAATTGAAATGATGCGCGATAGATGGTTAGAAATCAAAACAGATGTTTCAAAATGAATTGATTTGATTGGAACCTAGAATAGCATGATAAGTACCAATGTGGGGAAAACTTATAGTGTATATTACAACTTTGAAATTTTTCTTGAAAATTATTCTAATATAAATTAAGATAGTGTATGAAGTTTATAAAGCTCAAATACTATTTTTAAAGTTGTAACTATACTTTTGGAGGGATAATTTAATGATTTCAGCTGGGGAATTTAGAAACGGAGTGACATTTGAACTTGATGGGCAGGTTTTTAAAATTGTTGAGTTTCAGCATGTAAAGCCGGGAAAGGGAGCAGCTTTTGTAAGAACAAAGCTTAAAAATGTAATTACTGGGGGCGTAGTAGAAAGGACATTTAATCCTTCAGAAAAAATGCCCAAGGCTCAAATAGAGAGAAGAGATATGCAGTATCTATATAATGATGGTGGTTTATATTATTTTATGGATACGGAATCATATGAGCAGATTCCGTTAAATATGGAACAGTTTGGCGATGCATTGAAATTTGTAAAAGAGAATATGATGGTAAAAATACTTTCATATAAGGGAAATGTTTTTGGAGTAGAACCGCCCATGTTTGTCGAGCTAGAAATTACTGAGACAGAACCAGGATTTAAAGGTGATACTGCGACAGGTGGAAATAAACCTGCAACAGTTGAAACAGGAGCAATAATTCAGGTACCGTTGTTTGTAGAAATCGGAAACATAATTAAGATAGATACACGTACAGAAACCTATATTGAAAGGGTATAATATAGTTGGCAGTTGATAGTTTACATTTGTTCAGGTAATACTTCATGAGAGATTATGAAGGGAAAAGCTGTTTTGAAGGGCATTAATGTTAAAATATTTAAGGAGGATAAAGTAATGTCAGTTTTAAAAGAAAAAGTTGCATATTTAAAAGGTATGGCCAATGGTATAAATCTTGAAGAAGGAAAAGACCAAAGCAAGATAATAAATGCAATAATTGATGCTTTGGATGCTTTTACAAATGAAATTGCAAGACTTGAAGAAATGAACATGAATATTCAGGAACAGGTTAATATTATTGATGAAGATTTAGGAGCACTTGAAGATGAGATTTATGAAGAAGATTGTGAAGAAGACATGGTTGAGGTAGTTTGCCCTCATTGTGAAGAAACAGTAAACTTTTTTGAAGATGAAATAAGCGAAGATAATGAAGTTGAGTGTCCTAAATGTCACAAAACATTTGAAATTGAATGGGAATGTGATGAAGACTGTGGATGTGGATGCGGTGAATGTGACCACGAATAAAAATAAATAAAAAAACAAAAATGCCTTTTTAAAAGGCATTTTTGTTTTTTTATTTATTTTTTCGCTTTAACCCGAATATATTTTTAGTAATATTGGGTTATTGGGAGGGGTTGTATGGAAGGACCTTTTTGGGAGTATAGATATTTTTTCATTTTCGGATTATTTGTCTTCCTTTTTTATCAGTTTGAATGGCAGAGATCAAAAGCTATACTTTATGCGCTTATGTTGAAAGCTAAAAAATACTATATAAAAAAAGTATTTCTTACAGGGAGAGAACAAGAAGACTGGGTAGTTAATAAAGCTATGAATGTATTACCGATATCAGTAAGGATTTTTCTAAGTAAAAATATTTTACGGGCAATTATACATGAAATGTATCAAGGACTTGATACATTTAGCATTGATGAAGAACAAACGGGGTATTCATAAGTAGCCCTAAAAATAAAACCTGCAAAGCAGGTTTGTTTTTAGAACATGTTCCTTTTTTGCAGGAAAAGTATTGATATTACACATAATACAAGAGAAATTCCTAGTATTATATTAAAAGCATATGGAATATGAGCAAGCGGATTTGTGACATTCATCCCAAAGAAACTTGATACCATTGTAGGTATAGCAATAATTATTGTAATAGAAGCAAGGAATTTCATAACTATATTTACATTGTTTGATATTATCGATGCGAATGCATCCATTGTACCACTCAATATGCTGCTGTAAATGTTGGCCATTTCAATAGCCTGTTTGTTTTCTATGATAACGTCCTCAAGTAGTTCAGTATCATCAGGATATTTTTTTACATAATCTAATTTCAGCATTTTTTCTAGAACAATTTCATTTGATTTTAGTGAAGTTGAAAAATAAACAAGGCTTTTTTCTAACTTCATAAGTTGTAATAATTCTTTATTTCTCATAGATTCCTGGAGCTCATGTTCAACCCTGCTGGAAATCTTGTCAATGTGCCTGAGGTAAATAAGGTATAAGGTGGCATTTCTATACAAAATCTGAAATAAAAATCTGCTTTTAAAAGAAGTATAGAAGTTTTTTACCCTGTTGTTCTTGAAATCTTTTATTACAGGGTTTTCTTTTAAGGATATGGTTACAATGCTTTCATTGGTATATATTATTCCTAAAGGAATAGTGTAGTAAACATTCATATTTTCTTCCTTCTCAATAACAGGCGTATCAACAAGGATTATTGTTTGACCATTATCATACTCAATTCTGGAGCGTTCTTCTTCATCCAAAGGAGCGTGTAAGTACTCAAGCTCAATATTCAACCCTTCACTTACTTTTTTAACTTCTTCAGCTGTAGGATTTATCAAATTTACCCAAATACCATCTTCAAAATGATCAAGTTCTTCTAGTTTATCATTTACTGTTTTGAAAATCTCCAACATTTTTAGCACCTTCTTTCACATTATTTCGTTGCAAAAAGTTACTGCCATTCTCCGAAATTTCTTGAGGGAGATATAGACACGATAAATAACCCATTTGCACTATTGTTAAAATTAGAAATATTACTGCCAGGGTCACTATCCATGCTAACCACCTCCTATAGAATTAATGACAATAAAAAACTTCCAGCAACGAGTGATGGAAGGATAAGAAATAAAACAAATATTTCATCCTCACTCGTTGAGTTTTAGCACTATACAACTTTGGATTTAATCCAGCTGCGTTAAGTAAAACCTTATTCCGATAGTACTTGTTCACCCTTTGGCATCTCTCGATGTTCCAGGGTAGCAGCATTTATCCGTATAGTAACCTCACCTAACAAAGATATTTGTATCATAATAATTATATACTTGACTTTACATAATTACAATAAGAATCATGCAAATTAATTGAAATATAACTATATAAGTACGATATTTACCAAAAACAAGCATAAATATAGATTATTATTTACTTTATGCTGATTAATAACTATTAAGATAGATTATTCATGATTTTGAGAAAACCACAGGGCTTTGTTTCGCTTTTTTAAACTTATAAGAAAAAAGCTTTGATGCATTTATATGTGAATTAATTATAGCTAAGACTATTATTATACTTCCTATAAATGCATATAAATTAAGAACGTTTTTGTGTATTGCATGCGAAATAATAATGTTAAAAATCGGAGTAGCTGCAAATATTATGCCTGTGTGCATAGGAGAGACGTATTTTTGCCCGAAAGTTTGTAGGGAAAAAGCAATTGCTGAGCAAAATATGCCGCTGAATAGTAGAGAAAGAATACTTGTGGAAGAAACATGTGTTAAGCTCCTCTCGGTAATTAGAGAAAAAACCAAGCAAATAATTGATGTAAAGAGAAGTTCAACGATTGTTATTAATATGGGAACATATTTTTTAACAAGATTGCCGATAATGATTGTTTGAATAGCAAAAAGTGCAGCAGCAACAATGGTTAGAATTACGCCAAAATTAAAATCAAACGAAATACCATTATGATTTATAAGTATCAATCCTATAGATGCACAGACAAGGCTAATTACGTCATTCAATTCTAAAATGGTTTTAAAAAAAAGGAAACAGAATATTGGAATTAAAATAGTTTGGAAGCTCATAAGTAAACCTGATTTCATAGGTGTAATATATTTTAATCCGAGAATCTCCAAAATTGATCCCGATGCCAAAATAATAGATATAAAAAAAGAAAAAAACATAATTTTTTTGTTTATAAATTTAAGCTTTTTTCTGAAAATAAAAGCTAGAATAATTCCACCAATTAAGTAACTAATTCCAAGAAAATAAAGTGGAGGAAGGCTTTCAAGACCTAATTTACTAACCGTGGGTGTACATCCCCATAGAAAGCTTGTTGTCAATAGGGCTAGGATTCCCTTAGATGAATCATTCAAGAAATAATCATCCTTTCCAGTCATATTAGATATTCAATTTATATATTCAATAAATAATGATAAATTCCTTTAATAAGTACAAGCATTCGACAATAATCCGACAATAATTAGAAAATTAATAATTGAACCACAATCTTTATTTTGGGCATAATATTTATGAATAGAATGAGACAGGAGATTTTTTCAATGAAAGTTATTACAGACAATATTGACATAATTATTAGAAATATTACAGCAATCATGGTTTTATTTATATTGGCACGATTTATGGGAAAGAAGCAGATTGCACAACTTAGCTTTTTTGATTATGTTGTTGGCATATCAATTGGGTCTATTGCTGCAGCTTTTTCTATTGATTCAAAAATTTCATATGCACATGGAATAATAAGCTTGATTATTTGGTCGATGCTTTCAATTACTGTTGCGTACCTGTCTTTAAAAAATTTAAAAGCTCGGAAATTACTAGAAGGTGTTTCTACAATACTTATTGAAAATGGTAAGATAATTGAAAAAAATTTAAGGAAAGAAAGATTCAATGTTAATGATTTGGTTGAGGAACTTAGAATTCAGGGTGTTTTTAATATAACAGATGTTGAATTTGCTTTACTAGAAACCAGTGGTAGAGTAAGTGTAAAATTAAAATCTCAAAAACAGCCTTTAACACCTCAGGATATAGGTATTCCAACTAATTATCAAGGATTGAGCACCAATTTGATAATTGATGGTGAAATTATTAAACAAAATTTATTGTACATTAAACTTGATGAATCATGGTTGATAAGTGAGTTGAATAAAAGAGGTATAAATTCTGTAGAAGAGGTTTTATTCGCTTGCTTAGATACAGAAGGAAATTTGTATATTTCTCAAAAGAATGGCAGACGGAAAAATGAGGAGGATTCCGGTTAAACACTTTGAAAACCGAGAGTAGTAATTATTAATATTTATTTGTATGCAGGAGTTTATTATTCTATAATATAAAAAGATTAGCAACATAAAAAGGAGGCGGAAGAATTTGAAACGAGTAATGACATTGTTTGCTGCAGTATTATTAATAACAGCATTAATTGTGGGATGTGGGAAGGTGCAAAATCCGCAAACACAAAACAAAACGGAAGAAAAAGTAGTTGTTCATATAGCAGGTCTTCAGGGACCAACTTCAATAGGTATGATTAAGATGATTGAAAACAAACCTTCTTTAGGTACAAATGTAGAATCAGACTATCAGGTTGCAAAAACGCCGGACATTCTAGTTTCAAAACTGATTTCCAAAGAAATAGATATAGCGACAGTCCCAACAAATCTCGCGGCAAAGATTTATAATAAAGGTATAGATTATAAGTTGGCAGCAATGAATACATGGGGTGTATTATATATGGTTGGTAGTGAAGAAAATATCATGCAATGGAAAGATTTAAAAGGCAAAACGATTAATTCAGTTGGTAAAGGAACGATTCCTGATATAGCTGTAAGGTATTTACTTGATAAAAATGGAATTAATTCAGAAAAGGATGTAACTATTGATTATACCATTGCACAGGTTGAGCTTGCACAGGCTGTAATAGCAGGGAAGGTAAAGCTTGCGGTTCTTCCTGAACCTTTTGTAACTATGGTTACTACCAAAAATCCAAAAGTAAAGGTTATTTTTGATATAAAGAAAGAATGGGACAAAGCAAGTGGCAGCAATCAAGAATTTGCTCAAACCTGTTTACTGGTTAAAGGAGAATTTGCTAATAAGAATCCTGCGATTGTGAACAGATTCCTAGAAGAATACAAAGAATCTATTGAATGGGTAAATGCAAACAAAGCAGAAGCGGGCAGGCTGGTAGAAAAAAATGGAATAGGGATTAAGGCAAAAATTGCAGAAATGGCAATCCCACGATGTAATATTAGATATGAAGATGCCAATACTGCAAAAGCAAAAGTTGAAAGCTTCTTCAAAATAATTCTTAAATATTCACCGAAAGATATTGGAGGAAAAATTCCAGATGAAGGGTTCTACTATCAGAAATAGCATACTAACCTTTATATCCTTTTTATTAATTGTAGTTTTGTGGAAAATAGCTTCTATAATGGTGGGTTCCGAGATAATAATTCCATCTCCTGAATCCACCATTTATGGTCTTGTTTCAATAGTATCATCGGAAAATTTTTTGCAAATTATTCTTGAAACTATTATAAGGGTACTGGAAGCTTTCCTGGTATCTTGTATTGCAGGAATTGTGGTAGGATTAATCACGGGTTTCAGTAAAACAATTAATGCTCTTTTTAAACCTTTCCTTGTAGTTATGATGTCAACTCCTGTAATTTCTTTTATTCTTTTAGCACTTATTTGGTTTAAGACGGAACAAATACCGGTATTCGTGGCTTTTTTAGTTATATTCCCTATTATTTCTGTTAATGTAAGTGAAGGAATAAAAAATATTGATTTTAAGCTGGTTCAAATGGCTAAAGCTTACAGGGTAAAAGGAATCAGGATTCTGACCGAAATCTATTTGCCATCAATAACGTCTTATCTTGTCGCTGGAATATCAACCGCAGTTGGAATTGGCTGGAAGGTTGTTGTTACAGCTGAAGTTTTGAGTCAGCCCAGATATGCAGTAGGAACAAGCATGGAAACAGCGAAGGCTTACCTTGAAACGTCAACTGTTTTTGCATGGACAATTATAGCTATTTTGTTGAGCTTTTTGTTTGAAAAATTAATCAGATTAGTAGAAGCACGAATATTCAAATGGAGATGAAATAATGAGCCTGACTATTCAAAACCTTAGTAAAAGCTTTGGCAATTTAACAGTTTTTAAGGATTTTAATCTTGAGATACCAGAAGGGCAGATTACCTGTATTCTTGGTCCTTCGGGCTGTGGAAAAACTACGCTTTTAAATGTAATTGGTGGCTTGGAAACGCCTGATTCAGGTAAGTTGGAAGGTTTTGAGAATAAGGTTATTTCCCATGTTTTTCAAGAACCCAGATTGATAAGATGGAAAACTGTTTGGGACAATATAGATTTTGTGATTAAAGATACTTATCCTAGAGAACAAAGAAATGTTCTTATAACTAAATATCTTGAAATGGTTGGGCTAAAGGATTTTAAGGATTATTACCCTGACAAGCTTAGTGGTGGTATGCTGCAAAGAACAGCAATTGCCAGGGCTTTTGTTTATCCTGCCGACTTGCTAATAATGGATGAACCATTCAAAGGACTGGATTTGAAGCTCAAAATATCAGTTATGGAAGCATTTGTAAAGATTTGGCAAGCAGATAAAAGAACAGTCGTTTTTGTAACGCATGATATTGATGAAACGTTATTTTTAGGAGACGAAATTTATGTACTTAGCAGCTTGCCAGCACAAATCAGGAAGAAGTACTCCAACCAAGTTTCAAGGGAAGACAGAAAATTCCGTGACAGCCGAAACTTTGAAGCTGAAGGGAAGTTTTTTGAATTGATTACAAATTGAAGGATTCCATTCTTTCTATTATGATGATAAAATGGAATCAATTACAAAAGATAAGGAAGATGACAAATGGCTTTAATGACTAAAAAGAGAACAGTAGCTTATTATCTAAAAAGATGCATAGAATCCATGCATGTAAGTGGAAAGGATGTTTGTCCCTGGTGCAGGGTTGAACCGTCGGCGATACTTGCATGTAATGCTAAAAATGGAACAACATTGTTTTTGAAGAAGTGCAACACATGTGGAAGTTTTATCAGAATTTACAGAAAAAGCAGCGATATTTAATAATTAATAGTGCTTGCATTTGCAGGCATTTTGTTTTAAGGTGGAGATAATTTTATGATAACAAAAATAATTTTTGTAAGACATGGAGAAGCTGAAGGAAACTTTGAAAGAGTATTTCATGGGCAAACAGATTCTAAACTGACAGAGAAAGGTCATAAACAGGCAAAAAAGGCAGCACAGAGACTAGAAAATGAAGAAATTGATGTCATATATTCAAGTCCTCTTAAAAGAGCATTTGAAACAGCAAAATATATTGCTGATGATAAAAACATCAAAGATATTATTACTAATGATAATCTTATGGAGATTAATGGTGGAGAATGGGAAAATATAAAATGGGACGATTTACCTCAAAAATGGCCTGAAGAATACAATAATTGGGAATATCATCCACATTTGCACTGTATGCCTGCCGGAGAAAGCATGAAGCAGGTATATAACAGAATAGTTAGTACAGTAAGCGAAATTGTCAATGACAACAAGGGTAGAAACATATGCATTGTTACGCATGGAACCGTTTTGCGTGCACTAATGTGTCACATTCAAAATAAGCCTTTTGAAGATTTGATAACAGTTTCATGGTATGATAATACGGCAATTACTATTGTAGAATTTGTTGATAATGGTTTTAAAGTAATTCTTGAAGGCGATAATTCCCATCTTGGAAATGAATTAAGTACTTTTGCAACTCAGGATTGGTGGAGAGATAATAAGTAAGAAACAACTGCTAAAATATTGAATTGACATTATAAAAACCAATATAGTACAATAATAAAAATCATTTCACTCCGATTTGTTCTTTGCAAGCAATTTTAATTTTAAATAAAATAATCTTTTAGGGGGGAATAGAGTTGGCAACGTTTTTAAATGAACCTTCCAGAACTTTCAGTGAATATCTATTATTACCAAATCTTACGACAAGGAAATGTACACCAGACAATATTGACTTAAAAACTCCGATTATAAAGTACAGAAAAGGTAAGGAAGAACCGGAATTTAGTATTAATATTCCTATCTGTTCTGCTGTTATGCAATCAGTTTCTGATCATAATATGGCAATTGCCTTGGCAAGATGTGGCGGAATCTCATTCATTTTTGGTTCGCAAGGAATAGAAGAACAAGCTGAAATGGTAACTAAAGTTAAGAAATATAAAGCTGGGTTTGTTGTTAGTGATGCAAATCTTAGACCTGAGAATACACTTGCTGATGTAATAAGAATGAAGAACAAGTCAGGTCATTCGACCATGCCTGTGACTGAAAATGGGACGCCAAAGGGGAAACTACTTGGAATAGTAACAAGCAGAGATTACAGGATGAGCAGAACTCCAATGGATGCAAAAGTAAAAGAGTTCATGACACCATTTTCAGATTTGATTTATGGCACGGATGATATAAGCCTTAGTGAAGCAAATGACATGATTTGGGAGCATAAGCTTAATTGTATGCCAATTATTGATAAAAGCCAGAATTTAAAATACCTTGTGTTTAGAAAAGATTATAATGAACACAAAGAAAATCCAAATGAGCTTCTGGATAAGAATAAAAGATTAATTGCCGGAGCAGGGATAAATAGCAGGGATTATAGGGAAAGGGTACCTGCCTTAGTTAAGGCAGGTGTTGATATGCTTTGTATTGATTCTTCTGATGGATTTTCTGAATGGCAAGCTGAAACGATACAATACGTAAAAAAGGAATATAACAATGAAGTTAAAGTCGGAGCTGGCAATGTTGTTGATAAAGAAGGATTTCTTTATTTAGCAGAGGCTGGAGCAGATTTTATCAAGGTTGGTATTGGCGGAGGCTCAATCTGTATAACCAGAGAGCAGAAGGGGATTGGAAGAGGACAGGCAACTTCCATTATAGAAGTTGCAGCAGCTAGAGATGAATACTTTAAGAAGACAGGATTTTATATTCCTATTTGTTCAGATGGCGGAATAGTTCACGATTATCATATAACCCTTGCGCTCGCAATGGGGGCAGATTTAGTCATGCTTGGCAGATATTTTGCGAGATTTGATGAAAGCCCTACCAGAAAAATCAAAATTGGTGGAAATTTCGTCAAGGAATACTGGGGAGAAGGTTCTAATAGGGCACGAAACTGGCAAAGATATGATGACGGGGGCGAAGCACAAGAAATGACATTTGAAGAGGGCGTTGACAGCTATGTGCCATATGCAGGAAAGCTTAAGGATAATGTAGATGTAACCATAAGTAAAGTTAAATCCACTATGAGTAACTGTGGCTCGAGGACAATTGAGGAGCTTCATCAGAATGCGAGACTGACACTGGTTTCGGCGACAAGCCTGACTGAAGGCGGCGCACATGATGTAATACTGAAGGAAAAAAATGTATACAGTGAATAATAAAAAAAGAAACATTAAAAGTCCCTCTACCAGCTTGGTAGAGGGACTTTTAATGTAAAAGATTTGGTTGAATATAAAACAAATTCATGATAAAATAGAAGTAATATTATGCAAAACTAAATATAAAACACTTTCCAGGATAATTCCTTTCAGGGTTTCAAAATCGAATTAGCAGCCAACTTTGGCTGATTAGGATAGCGGTGTTCAAAAAAGATGTTAAATAGGTAATTAAGGAGGTTGATAAGCATGTTACAATTGATGTTGTGGAGAATCGCCATTGTACTTATTATTTTAGGTGCCGTAAGGTATCTAGCCGAAGGAGGAAATTTTTCAACTGCAATTATTGGAGCTATAGTATTAGCGGCTATCGCCTGGGTTTTCATTTATTGTAGTTGGACAGCTATTGCGATAATCGCAATTATTGTAATTGTTGTACTAGTTGTATTTTCCTTACTAGCACGGGCATAAACATAAAACCACCTTTTGGGGTGGTTTTTCTTATTTGAAAATTTAAAGGGTCCCTCATACTTGAGGGACCCTTGGGGGGTATTTCTGTTAACTTAACTAGCTTTTAGAGTGCGAAGATAGCAACGCCGATTAGAAAGATTACAAAGCCGGTAATCCTTGTAACTGAACCTGAAGTAGGTGAACCGATTAGGAACAAACCGAGACCAGCTACTAATGCCCCTATAATCATTCCTATCACGTCGTTCGGAAAAGACTGAACCTCGACTTCTGCTGGGTCGGCTACTGCTGCTGCATTTACTGCATTTGCCATAAAAAAATCCTCCTTTTGTGTTTTTTTAGAACGCTACCCGGGGTGTTCTAATCTATAGTATGAGTTTACATAATACTGTGTTACACTTTTTCTTGATTTGATGGATTTGTCTGTAATGATGTTGACAGCCCATGTATGAATTTTTCTGTTGCATTAAGGAGAGTTGAAGCTTCCAAATTGCCGATTGATGAACTGATTTTGGATGGAGAAGCTTTGTTTATTGCTGAAGGTTCTTTTATACTATCAAAAACAACTGAAACTCCATCAGCGATTACTTCGATAACGCGTGCTGCGATTTTAGCAGCTTTAATATATTTTTTCATATCATTTTCTGTCGCAGTAGGTGAAGGCTTTACTTCCTTGGTAGAAAGCTCAATAATTTGATTTTCTAATTGAGAAATGTGTTCTGCCAACCAATCTAACTTGTTTTCCATACCTTTCATTTCTTTAAATTCATTTGTTACGCTCATATTTTAAACACGCTCCTTAAATAATAATCCAATATAATTGGTTACTCTAATTTATGAATCTGGTATACATAATGTGAAGGTTAATGGAACAAACAGGTTCCAAAAACGAGGTGGTAAACATAATATTGTAGCATAAGTTTATAAAGGAGCTGAGATTTTTGGATATAAATAAATTGACAGAATTGGCAAAGGGATTGGATTTGAATGAACTGCAAGATATTAAAAATTCTATGAATAGAGAGGTGGTAGTTGAATCTGCTTTGGGTATGATAGAAAAGCTTAAAGGTTCAATCCCAGAGCAGGAACAGCAGGTAATAAGCAGATTCATGGAAGCCATAATGAAAAAGGAATAGAAATCTGCAAAATGCGCCCATAAGGTCGATTCTTGATGCTAGCGGCTACTGCCCCAAATATTGTATATTCAAAAATTATTTGATATAATTCCTTAAATTATATTATTTTTTAAACGAAGTAACGTTAAATTGTTGATTTCGGGATGTTTAATTTGAAGGGGGGCAGTCAGCTCATTTTCAGAAAAGGAAGGAGGCATAATTATGCCGAGTATGCCGGATTTAAAAACTCGTATATTGGCGCACTCATTAATATGTAGCTTGAATACGCGGTTCCATTTTCTTGACCTAACAATGGATTCTGATGAAGAGCTACGAAGATTACTGGAGGAAGATGAACTTGCAAGAAGATTTTATGAGAAAAACGATAAAGAGTTCATTGACATTTTTGGTAGTAGTGTAATTCTAACAAAAAAATTTCTTAGTAAATACTACAAAAAAATGTATGATGAAAGAACATGGGATCAAATGAGGAGTTTAGCGGAATTTGTAAAGGATGAGACTCAAAAATATATGAATGATATTCTTATAGGATGTTTTAATAAGTCTGTCTTTGAAGAACAAGAAGGAATAGACAAAATTGCCAAAAAGGTTATACCTAAAGCGTACTTCGAATTAGAGCTATTCTTACCGGTTAACCTTGATAGCTTATATGAAGAAAGAAAGGAAAAAATTTCGGAAATTATTGGTGATTATGCTGAACTAGATGTATTTAAAGATAACATCAAGCTTCTAATGTATGCGGTAATAATTACTTCAAAAGAGATCAGGGAAGAATGTGAATTCGAGATGTATGCCGATCATAGTGCGGGAGGGTATCCGAACGAGAGAGCGGGATGGCTATATAATGGAAAATTCAAAATTGGAGAAGGTTCCTGGATTACTTACGTAATTAAAATTGAGGCACTTCCACCGATCGGGACATTTTTAACTGGTAATGAACCTTGTAATATTATGGCAGTTTTACAAAACCAAGCAATCGTAAGACAGATAAGAATTTCATCCTGAATTGAGTAATGTAATTTAAAAATACTGTTTGTTAGTTCAAACAGTATTTTACTTTGTTTTTTCACCAACTCTATAAAAACAAGCTACAAATTTAATGAATTATTGACTGATAGCAATCTGCCGGAAATAAGGTTCCATGATTTAAGACATAAAAGGTTGCCAAAATTAACTTTTCAGGTTGTTTACCATATTTGCTGTTATGCTACCACAAAGTTTGCTATTCTAACACCGAACAATATGTAAAAATCGGATTTTTGTCCAAGTATAATTTGTTAGAGGATAATTGAACTGGTCATCTGAATGAGCACATACCTTTATATTTAAAATGCTGGCAGGGATACCATGATGGACGACAACCAGCGAATGGTTAAACAAACTTCCTTGTTGGAAAGACAGTTGAATGATATCTCCTGCACGAATATCTTTTACATTAACTTCCCGGGCAATTGGTCCTAAATCCTTTTCCCGTATCAAAAAATTATATAAAAAGTTTACTTCTGTCCATGAAGGCGACTTATCATTCCCATCTATGTAATACCAACCGTTGCCAGAATAATTCATCTTACAGCCACCTGTGTAGAGAACCTGCGAGCAAAAATTCGTGCAATCTCCGCCGATGTCAGAATAATCGTAATACATGGAGTTTCTTTCTAACGACCATTTATTTGCATATTTTAAAGCTTTATTCCTGTCATAAGTCATACAGTCAAACCTTGTTTTCACATCATATTATAATCATTTTATTCTGTATGATTTTGAAGTTGACTATTTAAAAGGACTTTTTAAAATGGTTTAATTAATAAACAGTTTTTATATAATAAAAATAGTAAACTACATTTAATCATATGCCTCAACAATTGTTCTTATGGTGAGTTCCATATGAGTAAACCCTGAACTTTTAATTAAAAGGAGAACTATTTATGGAAAAAGCAAAATAGATTTTTTGTGAACGAGTGCATGCGGGCAAAAGAAAAGGGCATTTGGATCAATCATCCAAATGCCCTTTTCTTTTGGTGCCGAAGGTCGAGGTCGAACCGACACGGTATCGCTACCACTGGATTTTGAGTTTTACCGATTAGGCGGAAGTGTCAGGAATGTAATGCACTCTACCGGAAACTACAGACCGGCAAAAGCCTTGTAAATTGGCATTTTCGACACTTCAACCTCTGAAAATCCAACCGTTTCAAAACTTATGTAAAAAAGTGATTTTGAAATAAATTTTGAACGTTGGAGGGATATTGGAGGGATGCGGGGGATGCTCAGGCAAGGTTTTGTATCTTTTGAATGTATTGTAGTTTCTTGGGTGCACAGCTACTCTTTTAATGCCTATATATATTTCTATTGTCTTTGAGGTTGCACGTACTGAGCATGGGTTGTTTATATGAGAGTGATGTATACTGTAAAAGAAACCTTCGAAGTCTATATGATAATTGAACTGGACTTTTGTTTCCTTCCATTCGGAATATTCGTACTTTACTGCGGGCAACGGCTGTAAGGCTGGTTTATCTATCTTCTCAAATGCAGACAGTCTGTTACCCTCCATTTTTTGAAAAGGTCGGTTGATAAGATTTACAAGTTCCTCGCTGATTGCCTGATTTATTTCATATATACTGAAAAACTGCCTGTTTCTGAGCGCAGCAATAATTCTTCTTGAAACATTCAAAACCATATTTTCATCAGCAGCTTTATCCTTTGGCTTTCTTGCTCTGGCTGGGATAAGTGTAGTCCTATAGTGTCCAGCCATTTCATTGTAGCTTTTGTTTAGTACAGGGTCTATCCTGTCGGGTTTGATAACTGCAGTTTTGGTATTGTCGGATATGGTGATTTTAGGAACTCCACCAAAGTATTCATATGCTTTGACGTGAGCATCTATCCAGCTTGCCGTCTTTGTATTTTCGTACGCATAAACAAAGGGATTTGCTAGCCGGAAGAATTGCAACAAATATATATGCCGGCTTTATTTCTCCGGTAGAAGTTTCGACATATGACATTGTATCGCCTGCCCAGTCAACTTCTATTTCTTCTCCTGCTTTATGCTCCTTATGCATGGAATTTTATTGTTTATCTTGAATTTACGGTAGCGTTCACAGAATTGTGTATACATTATTCCATCAGGATGTTCTCTTTTGTATTCTTCCCATAAGAGCATAAGAGTGACATTCTTTTTCTTCATCTCGCAGAAGATGTATTCAATATCCGGCTCAGGGGGGAGGATAAAGAAGTGACATCAATTGTTTGTCGTTAAGGTTAATTGGCCATGTTATTTGAGCTTTTTGAGCCCGTTCAAGTATTTTTGATACTGTTGACTTACCGCAGTTACAAGCCAGACCAATTTCTCTTAGTGATAATCCTACTTCATGTTTTAGTCTTAGAATTTCTCTTGCTTTTAGCATTTCCAGCCTCCTCATCGATTAGCCCCCTTTAATCATTCTGATTAAAGAGTAGCAGTTATTTTATTAATTCGACAAGGTATCCGGATGTGCCGTTATGCTGTCCGGATGTTGCCGGAATCAGTGTCCGGATGTGTCCGAAATATGCAATCCAGGAGATATTGAAAAAATTGGTAATATTAATGAGATTATTTCAAAGATTTGTGAATCATCTTAAAAAACATGATAAAATAGTATTATAGAGATTTTAAAAGGATGATGATTATGGGAGAAAATGAAGAATTAAAAAGAGATAAAAATGATGGAAGTATTGTATATAAAAAACCTGAACCGAAAGCATTGGAAGAACTTGATTCTTTAATTGGAGCTAATACGGATATCAGACCAAGTGCTGAAAATTCAAGGGCAGCCCAACTTTTTAAGGAGAGGTTAGATGCTTAACTGCGAAGTTCTGTTAGAAAAACTAAATGAAAATCCTGACATAGAACCATGGTTTAAAGAGAATCTTGCACGGATTATTCCGAAAGGGTTTAAAAAAGTTGCAAATTTCGTCGGCGAGAAAAGAGTGCAGGAGATGATAAATAAGACTGCATGGATAGTTAAGAACAGTACTATGAATTTTGATGATCTAAATGTGGATGAAAATACGGATGAAAAGGTCAGAACCTTTACAAGAGGCAGCTGGAATGAAGGATTTATTGAAATTGATGGAAAACAAATTTTTTCCGGAGCTAAAAAAAGGAAAGACGGCACTCCAAATTTTGTAGGTGAATTGAAAATTGATAAAAATGTTGATAATAATGACAAAATAAAAGTATTGATTCATGAATTCTTTGGGCATCTTATTGTACAAGGTATAGAACCTAAGCAGATTGAAGACAAGCGTTATGCTATAGATGGTTTTTACATAGATGAAATATCAGAAGAAGGTGAAAAAATACAAACCCGGAATAAATTAATGGGAGAAGGGTTTGCAGAACTGGTCTCTCAAGCTGTAGCGTTAGAATGTGGTATTCCTTATACGGTTTCTCCGCTGTATGAAACAAGTTATAGGGCTGCAAGAATGCTTTGCCAGGCAACAAAAAATCAGGCATTGATACATAACTTTAATGGTACGCCTTATTTATTAGAAAAAGATATGGATGAATCAACAGAAAAAGGCAGCTGGAACTGGCTTGGCAATCTACTATATTTTGACTATATATCAATGACTGACCAAAGCCAAGATTCTGACAACTCTGCTCTTGAACGAGAAGCTTTTTCTGTTCAAGATTTTGTTCTTTCACCTTATTTTGTGAAAAAGATGGATGTTTCGGGTTTGTCTCTTGAAAATCTTTGCGATGAAATTCTGAGTTTTGAGAATATGTCTTTGCTAAAAGATTATAAATTAGATTCGCGTCACCAAGAGGAATTGCTTTTAAATAATGTGAGAGCAAAATTAGGAAATGATTATTCCGAAACAGAAATAAAGAAACATGTTTTTGTTTGTGAAAAAATATTAGATATAGTCCATCAATGTGAGCAAACATCTCTGGATAAGATGCTTTTGCCAATTAATAGTGGCAGTATTAATGATGAAAGCAGAAAAGCATGCTTTAAACAATTAGAAGAGATAAAAAAGCAAAAAATATCTGCTTGTAATAGTTCTGTTGTTTTTTCTGAGGATACTCCGGTGGGGGTTCTTTTTGAGAGCTTTATCTTTCTGGAAAGTGAAAATAAAACTGAAATAACATTTTTGGACTCTGACAATAAAGATATTTATTTTGGGGATAGAATTAATTTGGAAGAACTTAAGGATTTGAGTAGTAACGAAAATTTGGATGAAACAGAAAAGGATATCAAGCATAAGCTCCACGAGCAGTATCCAGAATATTCAGGTATCCCTGAAAGTTATGTTTATAGACAGCCATCGTGGGGAGCGGTTCCTTTTTACGTGATTACCAAACCGGAACAAGATAAATATGACGTTTATATTGTTGATAATAAAAATAAAAACAGTCTTCGCAAGCTGAATCTGAGTAAGCCGCAAAAAGTAGGAGAAAATGCCAGAAAGCGTGACAGGTGCCCGGATTCTCAGGATAGTAACAAAAAACAGATAAGACCCAAAAGCCCACGTGACTTTATATCGCAGGAAGCTGTATATTGTAAATGAAGTACATCAAAATATTTTTGGAATACACAGAGACGGTTCTTTTGTATGGGCCATACAAAAAGAACTATGGTAATATATTCTAGGGGGATTGTTATGCCGAGACATCAAAGATATAAAAGCAAAACAGGGTTTTATCATATTATGATGAGAGGGAACGAGCGAAAGAATATATTCGTAGATGAAGAAGATAAGCTAAAAATGTCGAAGGAATAAATAAAGCATTAAGCGAAGGTTATATTATTGTAGCATTTAATTCTAAGGGATATGGGCTAAGAATTGCTAGAATTGAGTATGCCCGGGGTTATTCAAAAGGATATGCAGAATCAACATTAATACCGGCACTGGAAAAAGCAAACGATAGTTTCATTAGTAACAAACCCACACTCACCTTTTTATATAATGATATAAAGAAAACAGACTGGAGATAGGTTATGATAAATATTTTATTATCTAAATGCAAAGAATACATTATACCTGTTATATTTAGTGTTATTTATTCTGTTATTATAATTGGCGTTGCTTTTACTTCTTACAGCGGATTTAATAAATTTTTCAACCTTTCAATTGTTTGTATTGTTTCGTTGATTATATCTTATATATTCAAACTAATTTTTAAAGAAAAGGCAACTAAAATATTAAAATCATCTGCTTGGATTTCATTGCTGATTGGAGTTGTAATATCAATAGCGTTTATTTTATTTTGGTTTACAACTTTTCAATATCATTATATTGATGATAATAATTTAGGCGAAGTTTTATCTGTTTTCACATTCTTGCCTTGGTTAATTTTTCCATTCATAATAGCTTCAATGGGATTTTTAGTAACTTTTTTAAATTTTGCAATTTTAAGGTTTAATGTATGGAAGCCACAAATTACTGTTTGTATAGCAATTGTCACACTAATTTTGGGAATAATGCCAAAATTAAATGTAACGATTGCACCAATTAACGAGCAACTTTTTGAAGATGTTCTTCATCTAAATAATTATACTGGATTTCGTTCTGGAACGCAATTAGGTAGTGCAAATCAGGTTAGAAGTAGTGATAAACAATGGTTT
>Ga0209340_1000301_pt1 | contig 59883 bp, 59 predicted proteins | sample EPASupsiteSAE323_FD_187266 | JGI IMG/M metagenome (GOLD analysis project Ga0209340, IMG submission 187266) | Bioremediated contaminated groundwater from EPA Superfund site, New Mexico - Sample SAE3-23 (SPAdes) (version 2) | ecosystem: Environmental > Aquatic > Deep subsurface > Groundwater >... | reverse complement strand
ACCTCAGTCTGATGGAATGTTACTCTGCGAAGTAATGTGTAAACTTTGGAACCGCCGTGTACCGAACGGTACGCACGGTGGTGTGGAAGGTCGGCCACTCAAATAATGGGTGGCCTCCTATCCGATTTTTCATATGTCTTTATTTTAATAACTAAGAATAAAAATAATAATAACAAAGGATTATAAATAAATATTTACTAAGCATACAACAAATTACAAAAAAATGACCCCGGGGAAGGGGCCGAAAAAAAGAATGTATGAAATACCAGCTGACGGACGTCGCAATCACGCCAACTTAAATAGTATTATAACATACCATTGGTAATAATAATAATAAAAAATAATTATTAATATTTAAGGTTATATATAAATAAAAGTAATATAAATAATAAAGGAATTTCAACATTTAAATAGAATATTTGATAAAGATACATAATGCTTTGGTATAATTATTATTATAGAATTCAATTGTCGAATATTTAAGAAATGCTGAGGTTTTCACAGAAAAACAGCAGACCCATGAAGGGTTCTGCTGCTCAATATTTGTGCGGCCAAGCTCGGCATCTCGGCACCGGGCTTATTTATTTGGATATTGTAGTTAAAACTTAACATAAAGGGATGCTAAAGTTCACGCAGGAAAAATAAGCGGATTCATGAAGAGTTCTACTGCTTATGGGTTTATGCGTCTGTTGCTTGGCATTTCTAGCCGGGCTTTTTTATTTTATGGATGCAATGGTTGTTGGGGGAGGTGAAGATACAGAGCCTTAAATAATAGATAGATATTATATTTAGAAATGGGATTGGGATGAGGATTTACTGGGGAATTTTAATAATTGGGGGGAATAAATAAAATGCCAAGCAAATTAAGTCGTCGCGACTTCATTGGCGTCTGCGCAGGTTCGGCTGCGGCCATATCCCTGACGGGATACCTGGCGCCTTACATGGCCGAAGCCGCAGAAGCGGGAGCTCCTCCGGTAATTTGGCTTCAGGGAGCCAGTTGCACAGGATGCTCGATTTCACTCTTAAATACAGTTCATCCGGATATTAAAGAGGTCTTACTGAAAGTTATCAGTCTGAAGTATCATCCCAATGTTATGGCAGCAGCAGGTGATTTAGCCATTCAAGATGCATGCTATAAAATAGCTGCTGAAAACAAAGGGAAGTTCTTCCTGGTTGTTGAAGGGTCAGTACCCACTGGAGCAGGCGGCAAGTTCTGTATGGTAGGTGAAGAAAACGAAAAGCCCATTATGTTTGATAAGCTGGTCAAAGACATTGGAAGCCAGGCCCAGGCAATATTGAGTGTGGGAACATGTTCCGCCTATGGTGGTGTGCCCGCTACTCCGCCCAATCCTACCGGATGTAAACCAGTGTCTGCTATCGTCAAGAATGTACCTATAATTAATATAGCGGGTTGCCCCCCTCATCCGGACTGGATAGTGGGCACTATCGCTCATGTTTTGCTTTATAAAGACATTCCCGAACTGGACAGTTTCGGTCGTCCGACGATGTTCTTTAATAAAATTATTCACGACAATTGCCAGAGGCGGCAGTATTTTGACAATGCCATATTCGCCAAAACCTTTGGGGATCCGGGCTGTATGCTGGAGTTAGGCTGCAAAGGCCCCATAGCTCACTGTGATGCAACTACTCGTCTATTTAATAACGGGGTAAACTGGTGCGTAAAATGCGGTGGAGTATGTATCGGATGTACTGAACCTCAATTCCCCGGCTGGCCTATATATGAAAGAATGCCGGAAATGCCGATCAGTCCTGCTATGACGGCAACAGTTGACCAAATTGGTATGGTTCTGGGTGGGGCAGCAGTCTTAGGCATAGGCGGCCATCTGGCTGGTAATGTTATGACTGGCCGCATTGGATCCCACAAGGACGAGAAGGAAGGTGACGAATAATGGCGGCACAGAAAATAATAGTTGATCCCGTAACTCGTATCGAAGGCCATCTCAAGCTGGAAGTAGAGGTGGAAGGCGGGGTCGTGATTGATGCCAAATGTGGTGGTACATTATTCCGGGGTTTTGAATTAATCCTTCAAGGACGGGATCCCAGAGATGCAGAACAACTGGTGCAGAGAATCTGCGGCGTGTGTCCCACCGGCCATGCAACCGCAGGAGTTCTGGCCCTTGATGATGCTTTTGGAATTGAACCTCCGCCCAATGGCAGAATAATCAGAAACCTGATCTTAGGTTCCAATTATGTTCAATCGCATATTCTGCACTTTTTCCATCTGGCAGCGTTGGACTATGTAAAAGGACCCGATGTAGCACCCTTTACTCCGCGTTATGAAGCGGACTACCGGCTGCCTCCAGATATAAATGCCCAGGCAGTCAACTATTACCTGGAAGCATTGAACATGCGCCGCAAAGCTCATGAGATGCTGGCGATTTGGGGAGGCAAGATGCCTCACGTACAGGCGATTGTACCCGGTGGTGTATCTGAGGTGCCGGATACCCAGAAGATATATGAGTTTAAAAACCGCCTGGCAGAGCTGATTAAATTTGTTGACGAGATTTATGTGCCGACAGTTAAGGCAGTGGCTGGAGTTTACTCTGACTGGTTCAGCATTGGCAAAGGATGCACGAATATGATGGCTTTTGGAGCTTTCCCACAGGAAGAGGGCAAGGATCATGTGAAAAAGGCCAAATTCTTCCCGGCAGGAGTATATCTACGCGGTCAGTACAAGGAATTCAATCCTGATTATATTGCTGAAGAAGTTAAATACTCATGGTTTAAGGATGATACCGGCGGAAACAAACCTACTCAAGCAGTAGTAGTACCTGAGCCAAACAAGAAGGATGCCTATTCCTGGATGAAGTCCCCACGCTATAACGGCGAAGCCATGGAAGTTGGCCCCCTAGCGCGTATGTGGGTTATGAAACAAAAAGACGTAGTGGCTCTGGGCGATAAAGCCTTCTCAGTTATGGGTCGTCATTTTGCTCGTGCTGTTGAATGTTCAATGGTAGCTCATGCTATGGATGAATGGGTCATGAAACTGGAAGCCGGCAAACCGGTTTGCACTCCCCATAAAGTACCGGTTTCGGCACAGGGAATGGGCCTAACTGAAGCCGCACGTGGCGCGCTGGGTCATTGGAACAAGATCGAACACAGCAGAACCGCAGTCTATAACGCTGTAGTGCCTACTACCTGGAATGCTTCTCCGAAGGATGTAAGAAATGTTCCCGGTCCGATGGAGCAGGCCATCATCGGCACCGCCGTAAAGGATCCCAAGAATCCCGTAGAACTGGTTAGAATAGTAAGATCTATGGATCCCTGCTTCGGATGCGCGATCCATGTTATGACTCCTGACAAAAAGGTTATCAGCCAGTTCGCGATTAACTAGGGGGTGTGATAATGATTAAAAAAATGGAGTTAAGACATCCCCTGTGGCTCAGGCTACTGCATTGGAGTAATATGATCTCCATTACCCTGCTGTGCCTGACCGGCTTTTATATACATGCCCCGCAAACATTCCGGTTGTTCAGTAACATGGATACTCCGCGGATGATACATTTTGCGATGGGCTATTTATTATTATTTGGTTTGGTGATGAGGGTTTATTTCGGTATAGCAACCAAGGATTGGCGTAATGTAATTTATGCGCCCATCAAAGACACCCTGAAACTGCCCAGCATGATCAAATATTATTTGTTCCTAGCCAAGGATCATCCTTTTTACGGGAAATACAACCCCGGGCAGAAGGGCATGTATACAGGCGTTCTGGTACTGGGGATATGTCAGGTTATAACCGGCTTTATACTCTATAAACCTCTTGCTTTTACACATGCAGCCGGTCTTCTGGGTGGCTATATAGCCATTAGGGTAGTCCATTATATAATCACCTGGATCTTTGTATTAATGGTACTGGTTCATGTATACCTTGATGTAGCGGAAGGTATCCCGGTCCTGATGTCTATATTTACCGGTAAGATCCCTGCTGATTTCCATCACGGTTATCATGAGGACGAAACGGTCCATAGCGGGAAAAGCATAAGTGCTTAATCAAGGAGGCTAAGGCTTGAGTAAGATTTCAGTCGTGGGTATCGGCAATTTGCTTATGCAGGATGACGGTGTGGGTATCCATGCCGTCAACCACCTGTCTAAAATGGATTTGCCGGAAGGTGTTAATCTGGTAGACGGGGGAACCCACAGTTATGATCTGGTAGAGTTCTTTTGCGATTCCAATATTATAATTATAATTGATGCCATGCAAGCCGGGGGAGAACCTGGAACGATTTACCGGGCTCCCCTGGAAGAATTGGGTTTAAAACCGGACGAAAATTGTATTTCACTTCATCAAATGCATTTTCTTGATGCCATGCAGATGGTTAATCTTTTAGGATATCATCCTTGCACTATTGTTTTTGGGGTAGAGCCCGCAGTTATTGATTTTAGTTTGGAATTGAGTCCGGAGATAGCTGAAAAGTTACCCCGTCTGGTTGAATTGGTTCATAACGAAATCATTGAACTTTTGTCCTAATTTGAGAGTAGTTTAGTACAGACCCCCTAAGGATGGTTTTGCTTAAGACTGAATTAGGGGGTCAGCGTATTTTGGGCATGTTAGAAGGAGAACACCTGCCTCGGATTTGTTGAACGGTGAATATATTGCATGCCCTTCTAAAGGTTAATGATCCCAATCGTACAGCGTGATATACAGATCAGGCGCTCGGTTTCATCATAAATACGGATATCCCATACCAGGGTGGTTCGCCCGGTGTGCACCGGGGTGCCGATGGCCTTTACCAGGCCTTTACTAACGCTGCGGATATGGTTGGCGTTTATCTCCAGACCGACCGCTCTTTGCCGTTCCCTGTCAATGAACAAGTAGCTTCCGGCCGATGCCACTGTTTCGGCTATAACCACGGATACCCCCCCGTGCATGACTCCAAAGGGCTGGTGAGTTTTGGGAGCAACCGGCATAGTGGCCACAACTCGTTCGCGGGTGAATTCTACAATCTCAATTCCCAGAGTTCCCATGACAGTCTGGCTGAAATCAAATTGGGGCGCTGATTCCATGGCGATTCCTCCCTGGTTTTTGGTAATTATAGCACAATAGACATTTAAATTGAATTGAGACTCTATGGCGCTGACTTAGCATCTTAATTTTATGCAAGATCGTCAAATAATTTAACCTTCTTCGGCAAATGATAAATATAATGGGAACATTTTCGCAGCAGTTTTAGAGTAAAGCATGTTAGGAGTTGAATCAATGGATAATAGGGAATTTAACGGAATAATGACCCAGGCTATTGCATCTGAAACAGAAGCCTATGAGTTTTATCGTGATGTAGCAGGCAAGGTAACCGACCCTGCCGTTAAACAGCTTTTTACAGAATTTGCGAGTGAAGAATATGAACACAAAAGAAAACTGGACGAGATAAAAGCAGAAGATGTCCAAGATTTTCACTTTAGCGAAACCCAGGACTTCAAAGTTTCCGAAACAGTCGGGTTACCCCGCTTATCGGCCAATATGAAGCCGGTTGATGCGATTGCCCTGGCTATGAAAAAAGAAGAAGAAGCCGTAAAAACTTACTCCCAGTTAGCGGCTTTTTCCAGTGATCCGGAAAAACAAAAAATTTACTCTGAACTTGCAGATATGGAGCAAGAGCACAAGGCCAGGATGGAATACCTTTATACTAATACTGCCTTCCCGGAAGTTTGGTAGGGATAGTTAATTGTGGCCAAAATAAAAAGTGAGCCCTGTTTGAAAGGGCTCATTGTCGTACGCAGCACGGGAAAAACAATTGCCGCTGATAGCGCTGCAACCTTATTAGTACCGTTTACGAGTACATCGGGAGTACCTGAAAGGTGATTTATATGAATGTCGCAAATCTCTTCGCAAGTTTGCTCTGCTTATGCCATTTGTATTTCATTGTAAACCAGTGAATTGAAAAACCATGGAAAAAATCCGCGTAATCATTATAATCTGCGATATCCTCCTTCACCCTTCGGGTACCACCCTCTTTGGGGACAACACCCTATGGGTACTCCCAATTTGCCCTAAACGGCACGAATTAATGTTGCTGATGCACCTATCGGTGCTATTAAGGTTGCAGTGTGAATCGTTGTTTATTTATTTATCACTATGCTCCAATCGTTGGGGTTATCCTTTAGGGTTTTTACCGCAAAGCCCTGTGAAGACGCAAATTTGCTGACATTTTCCAACGATACCTGACTGTTGCCGTCTATTTGTAGTTCGTTATGTCCTTTCTCCAATGCTTTCTTGGTTTTAAGCACCGGCAGAGGGCAGCTTAGCCCCTTTACATCCAAAGTTTCCATATTACGCATCCACCTCCCGGTAGGCCCAACCGATAACGCTGACAATAACTATCCCGCCTATCAAGACGATTTCACCTAAATTAGTGGTCCCTTTGGCGCTGGACGCCAACAGGAAATTATGTGCGATAGCAGCGCCCGCTATCATTCCAACTACTGTGGCGGCAGCATCCATGTCGCCTTCGCTGCCCAGAATCATTTGCCGCAGGGGACAACCGCCCAACAACACCGCACATTGACCCACCAGGAAAAGCCCCAGGAAATTAAAAATATGATTGGTATGAGCAATGGGCTGGCCAGCAAACCCGAGGTTGAATTTACCCAGATATAAATTCAACACTAATACTGCGAGGAATATTCCGGCATAGGCTAGCAGCATACCCTTTTCGCCGATAAGGAAGAAATCTCTGAAGCCGCCGCTCAAACACAGGCGCGCTCTTTGAGCTAAAACGCCAACCAACAAGCCGGCGCCCAAGGCTATCCATAGAGGAGCATGCTGGCTGCCTGGTGCGGCGGTACTGAAAAAAAGAGGCCCGCCCCCGGAGGGATTGATGTTGAACCTGAAAACCAACATGAGCAATAAACCGACAACGGTCAGAATGAAAATATAGGCTCCGGCTTGACTGCCATTATCGCTTTTAGAAGCCCCCAGGTTGAACCCCTGTCTAAGGAAATAAATGCCACACAGTATTCCTCCGATGAAACCGGCCAGACCGACCACAGCATTCAGGTCTCCGCCGCCCATTCTTATAATGTCGCGCAGGGGGCAGCCTAGGAATACCAGGGCTCCGATCATCATGAAAATGCCCAGCACGAAACGCACGAATGTGGATGAACCTCCCCGGCCTTTGAATTCACCGGTACTAAAGGCGGCAATGAACGCCCCTAGAACCATGCCGATCAGTTCGGGCCGTACATACTGTACCGCTTTGGCCTGGTGAAAACCCAGTGCTCCTGCAGTGTCCCTCAAGAAACACGCTATACAGAAGCCCATATTGGCGGGGTTGCCCATAGCAACCAGCATAACCGCCAGGCATCCGATGATTACTCCGGTGGTAATCATCAACCATTTACCTTTGTCCAACTGTCATCACTCCTTAATTATTATTTGCAATCCATTTATAAAACAAAATTCTACAAAAATATTGAGTATCCTTCATGAAAAGCATAACAAAAGATTATACATAAAACCGATACATAACAAATAGTTATTTTTAATATAAACAAAAATATGATAAGTTGTATTTGTTAGTTGAAGACGAGGGGAGAATAATATGCCAGCAGAATTTATGCAGGATTTTGCAAGTGCCCGGGAAGTAAACCTGATGCGAATAAAGGACGCCAAAGAAAATGGTCGAAAAGTGGTGGGGATTTATTGCACCTATTGTCCCCAGGAACTGATACTGGCCGCGGGAGCTATACCGGTGGGATTGTGCGGCATGAGCGAAGCTCCCATTGCCGCTGCGGAGGAACACCTGCCGCGTAATCTTTGTCCTTTAATCAAATCTTCTTACGGATTTGCTGTCACCGATACCTGTCCTTTTTTTCACTTTTCTGACCTGGTTATAGGAGAGACAACCTGTGATGGTAAGAAAAAGATGTTTGAATTGATGCAGAATATTAAACCGGTGCATGTTATGCAGCTGCCCCACTTAAATAATACCCAGGCTGCTTTCGATTTGTGGGTAGACGAATTGAGGCGGTTAAAATCGCGCTTGGAAGAGGAATTGAACGTCCAGATTAGTGACGAAGATATCTGGCAGGCAGTAGATGTAATCAACCGCGAAAAGCAGGCCATAAAGGTAATTTTTGATCTGAATAAGGCTGATCCGCCGCCGCTAAGCGGTATAGAGCTGATAACCGTAGCCTGGTCGCGGAATTTCAGCAGTAATAAAGTTGAGATGATCGACAAGTTGAATGGACTGGCAGATGAAATCGGCCAAAGTAAAAAGAAAAACGGTGTTCATTCCCCCCGGGTACTGCTGACCGGCTGCCCTGTCGGCCTTGGAACTGAAAAGGTGATTCGCCTGACCGAAGAACTGGGCGCACATATAGTGGTGATGGAAAACTGCTCGGGATACAAAACCTTGGAATTACAGACCGATACCTCCGGGGATGATCCTATTGTAGCCCTGGCTGAAAAATACCTGTCAATACCCTGTTCCTGTATGAGTCCCAACCCTGGGCGTCTGGAATTATTAAATAGACTGATTGAAGCATTCCGGATTGATGCCGTAATTGATCTGACCTGGCAAGCCTGTCATACCTATAACATCGAAGCCTACGAAGTAAGCAGGCTGGTCAAGCAAAAGGGATTGTCTCATCTGCACCTGGAGAGTGATTATTCCACCTCTGACCTGGAGAGCCTAAAAGTACGAATCGAAGCGATGCTGGAGATGGTGGAAAAATGATTGGAATGGGTATAGATATAGGTTCTGTTGCCACCAAAGGGATCATAGTTAGAGGCGACAGTCAGTGGCAGGCTATGGTTCCGACGGGATGGAGTCCCCGGAATGCCGGACAGTCGATTATAACGCAACTGTTGAACATCTCCGGAATCGACCGCCAGGAAGTGGAGCGGATCTATGCAACCGGATATGGCCGGGTTGCGTTTGAAGAGGCGGATAAGACCCTTACCGAAATTAAATGCCATGCACGCGGAATTGCCGAACTAAATCCCGAGGTTAGAACCATCATTGATATAGGGGGACAGGACAGTAAAGTCATACGGCTGGGCGAGAAAGGCCGGGTAGTGGATTTTGCCATGAATGACAAATGCGCGGCCGGAACCGGGCGTTTCCTGCAGGTAATGGCAACGGCCCTGGGTTTAGATGTTAGTGAGCTGGGGCAGGCCGAAGAACCAGCGAGGATGATGTCTATTAACAGCATGTGCACCGTTTTTGCCGAATCGGAGATCATCGGCCTGCTGGCCCGGGGAAACTCCAAAGGTGGCATTATAGCAGGTTTGCACCAGTCGGTAGGGAAAAGAGTAGTCGCCATGGCCCGGCGTATGGGAGTAAATAGAGAAGTGGCTTTTACCGGGGGGGTGGCCCTTAATCCGGGGGTGAAAAGAGCATTAGAAGAGGAAATCGGTTGTATGGTAATTGTGCCGAAGACCTGTCAGTATACTGGAGCCCTAGGGGCGGCCCTGCTGGCCCGTGGTTGGTAAAGCAAAGTCTGTTGTGTAGCAAGGGCGTGACCAGGGAGCCGCTCGTATTTGGAATTATAGGCAGTATTTAATACTAGTACTCTGTTAACCCTAATTCTACATTTTCTCATCGGTCAAATTCCTGTATGACTGCGTTGTCGTCAATCACAATACGGCCAGTATTGCTCAATCCTCCGCCTTGTCATACATGAATTTTACTCGATGAATAAAATACACAATTAGGGTTAACAGAGTACTAGACCGCCTGATACGATTGGTAATATATTATGTAAAGTATAACTAATAGTTAAGTGAATGCTTGGTTTATTTTAAGCATTTTTAGAAGGGGGAATTTGTAATGGCCGATTATCGTCAAATGTGGACTGACCTTAAGATGGATCTGGACAAGCATGACCTTTTATGCGAGGTGCTGCCCGAGGCATTTGGAGGGGTGTATCTTTCCCAGAAAAATCGCCCGCAGGGCATGGATTTTTACGATTTTGTAGTGTCTGAGATTCATGGTGTGAGACCCGCTGAATTGATTGAACACCAGAAGGCAGGCGGTAAAGTGTTCGGGACATTTTGCGTTTATGTCCCGGATGAAGTTATCTTTGCTGCCGGGGGCATTGCCGCCGGGCTGTGCGGAGGCTCACAGTTCTGGGTATCGGGTGGTGAAAAAGTATTGCCTCCCAATACTTGTCCGCTTATCAAGGCCTCGGTGGGGGCCAGGCTGGATAAAACCTGTCCGTTTTTCCTGATTGCCGATATGTATGTGGGGGAGACAACCTGTGATGGCAAGAAGAAAGCCTGGGAGATACTGGCCGGCGAAGTGCCGGTACATGTAATGGATATTCCGCAGATGAAGAGGGAAAAGGATATCGCAGAATTCCAGGCGGAAATTATGGAGTTTATTAAAGTTGTTGAGAAAGTCACCGGCAACAAGGTGACATCGGAGGCTCTGGGGCAGAGCATAAAACTAATAAATGAAAAAAGAAGAGCCTTACAGCGTCTCTATGCAACCCGCAAGGCAGCTCCGGTTCCCATCAGCGGCAAGGATGCGCTGCTGGTTACCCAGATAGCTTTCTATGATGATCCGGCTCGTTGTGCCGCCATGGCCAACAAACTCAGCGAGGAGTTGGAGGAACGCATTGGACGTAAAGAAGGGGTGTTCCCTGAAGACGCTTTACGCATTCTGGTCACCGGGACCCCGTTGGCCATTCCGAATTGGAAATTGCATCATATAATCGAAACCGCCGGAGCGGCAGTGGTAGTAGAGGAATTGTGCACCGGCACCCGTTATTTTGAAAACCTGGTGGATGAGTCAGGCACAACGATTGAAGAACAGGTAAAAGCTCTGGCGGAACGTTACATGAAGACCAACTGTGCTTGCTTCACACCTAATCCGGGCCGAATAGACGATATTGTGCGCCTGGCTGATGAGTACAAGGTGGATGGAATCATCGACACCAATTTACAGTTCTGTAATCTGTACTCCACGGAGAGTTATCTAGTAAAACAGGCTCTAGCCTCTCACGATATACCGGTTCTGCATATCGAAACCGATTATAGTGAGCAGGACTACGAACAATTGAGAACCCGGGTGGAAGCATTCCTGGAGATATTAAGGAAGTAGGTTGGGCCATTGGGCAATCCAGACTATAACTGGTATATCCTTTTCCCCAACCACCGTGAAGGACTGCGGCTCAACCGGGAGTTGAAGGAAAGGGGCATTAAGAATACTATTGCTCCTACGCCGCGAATTGCCAGTACCAGTTGCGGGATATCTCTGATAGTTGATGAAGCCGATCTGGATGATATCAAGCAAATAATAACTGATCGGGAAATTAGCATAGAGAGAATGGTTCAGGTTCCTGTTCAAAATAGTTGGCAATACCGTAGTTGTTAAGAAATATGCGTCCCCCCAGGGTATGAAAATTGTGGAAACAGTCAAATACTACTATAATGAAACTAAAAAAGGGGTGGCGGATATGGACGCAGGAGTACGCAATCAGTTTACTGGAACTATCACAGAAATCAAACAGGGAGATATAATGTGCGAGGTTGTAACCCGGGTGGGGGACAACGAGATCACCTCGGTAATGACCATGGATTCCTTGAAAGAAGCGGGATTTAAGGTTGGAGATACCGTAACTGCCCTGGTAAAAGCTGTAAATGTGGTAATGATTAAGTAAAAGGACAGTTTTTCAAAAAGGCTTTTGGAATTATCCAAAGGTCTTTTTTTATGGTACTAAACCTGCACAGTTTAAGGATACTGCGCAGCAAGAAACGAATACTAGCTGCTTGACTTAAGACAATCGTAACGCGTTGCCCCGCCGTCACCCTGCGGGTACTACTGATGTGAACTTCGTTTCACGGTTAATGTTGCAGCCGGTCTCACGTTAAACAGATGAATAAGCTTAATCTGTAAGCATTTGGCTGATTTTTGAATTGTGTATCAGGTTTAGCTCGCCTTACCTTCCCGGCTTGGACAAAGCGTTACGCTCGCCTTAAGTCAAGTGCAAAGGTTGAGAGGGACAATAAGAACCGTTCCCACTTCCCTCTGCCGAGTTAGTGATTCATAAATGTACAAGCGAACGTTGGCGAAGCATGGTAGTAACACCCAGCGAAGGCGAACAGGCGAAAGGGGACGAGCGCCACGGATGGCGCGAGCTCGCTACTGAGCACGGATGCGAATTAGCGAGGTGCCCCTTGAGCTGGGAGACAAGCTGTTGGTGTTACCCATGCGAGACCGGGAGCGGTACATTTATGAATCACTAACTCAAGCAATCCCTTGCTGCGCATAATAGGTCAACTGCGAAGTATAATCTATTTGCTTTTAATCAAAGCTACCGCCTGAGCGGATATTCCTTCACCCCGGCCTTCGAAGCCCAAACCTTCGGTGGTGGTGGCTTTTACACTAATCAGCTCGGGGCTTACTTCCAAACTTGTCGCGATGTTGGCTGCCATGGCGGGAATGAATGAAGCGAGTTTGGGCTGCTGGGCAACAATAGTACTGTCTATGTTGACTATCGAAAAGCCCTTTTTTTGTAGTAGTTGCCCGACCTGCCGTAAAAGAATACGGCTGTCGATGTCCTTATATTTATCAGCAGTATCGGGAAAGTGCCGGCCGATATCCCCCAGTGCCGCCGCCCCTAGAAGGGCATCACATATGGCATGCAGGAGTACGTCGGCGTCAGAATGTCCTAAAAGCCCTTTTGTAAAAGGAACTTCTACTCCCCCCAGTATTAATTTCCGGCCTTCCACTAGCCGGTGAACATCATAACCTGTACCAATACGCATTCTCGCTTCCCCCTGTCCGAGCAAGGCCTCAACTAGGACCAGATCACCCGGAGTAGTGATTTTCAAATTATTGAAGTCTCCTTCCACGACCCTCACCCTGCCAATATAGCGTTCAAAAAGGGAGGCATCATCCGTGCCGCGGAAACCGTCCTGATATGCCTGCCGGTAAGCCGCCAGCAGTTGATCATATCTAAACACCTGCGGTGTCTGTATGGCGAACAAAGTGCTGCGATCCGGGGTGGAAATAACCAAGCCCTCCTGGTCAACCACCTTAATGGTATCCTTGCTGGCAACGCCGGGTATGGCAGCCCCCCACTGCCCGGCTGCCTCCAGCAATCGCAGGAAGACCTCCAAAGACAAAAGTGGCCGGGCACCATCATGCACAGCCACCAGTTCGGTATCACTTCCCAGCTTCGTCAAACCCGCCCATACGGAATCCTGTCTCTCCGCTCCTCCGGGCAGAACTGCTGATACCTTGTTATATTTGAAACGCTTAATAATCTCGTTTTCACAGTAATCGAGTTCTTTTTCTCCGGTCACTACGACGATCTCGTCGACCACATCCAGCTTATCAAAAAAATCCAGGGAATATGATATCACCGGTAGATCATTGAGAAGCAGGTACTGTTTGTTAGTGCTGCTCTGCATGCGGTTTCCCTGGCCGGCTGCGGCAATAATGACCCGGAGCTTACTAGCCATACATGTTCACCTCTTGCATTGGTACCTCCGGCAGGCTGGGCTTAAGTATCAAGCTGCGCTCTTCTTTCAGACGACGACTGAAGATCATTCTTCCGGCAGCAGTCTGAAATACGCTGGTTACCTGCACTTCCAGGCTGTTTCCCAGCTCATTCTGTGCATCTTCAACCACTACCATAGTACCATCTTCCAAATATCCAACTCCCTGACCGGGTTCTTTACCTTCTTTTAGTATATTAATATACATGGTTTCTCCCGGATATACAACCACCTTAACCGCGTTGGTCAGTTCGTTGATGTTCAATACCTTTATGCCCTGCAATTCGGCCACTTTGTTCAGATTATAATCGTTGGTTATAATGCTGGCAGGAATTTGTTTGCAGAGACGTATCAATTTCATGTCCACTTCCCGCTCCTCCGGGATAGGTTCTTCCAGTACTTGGATATTTATATGCGGGTCTTTTTGCATTTTAGACAGCAGTTCCAGACCGCGGCGACCTTTGTTGCGGCGTAAATTATCGGAAGAATCAGCAATATGCTGCAGTTCCTCAATTACAAATACCGGCACAATAAGCATACCTTCCAGGAACCTGCTTTGATACACATCGTAAATACGACCGTCAATTATAGCGCTGGTATCCAACACCTTATAATCCGACTCGGCTTCACCTGCCCTATTGGCCTTTGCTTCGGAATTACCGGTGGGCAGCAATCTCCACACATCCAAAGCTCGGCGCACCCCTATCTGTAGACCAAGTACAGCACATACCAGCAGGCAAATAATAGCCAGGTATACCCCTACTCCTTTAATCAGGGTAAGTGTATAGCTGCTGAGCAAAGCAATAATTACCCCTATGAGCAATCCGGCGACTCCGCCCAGTAAGTTTTCTATAGAAGTATTGTCCAGCCAGTGGATGAATGAAAACCAGGTTCCTTGAATCAAACGCCACGTATAAATACCAGCAATATATATTAGTCCCCCAGCTATCCCCCCTGCTGCCACTAGCCAGACCAGATCCATTCCCCAATATGTTTTGAGCATATAGCCGACCCATAACCCGCAGATAAGTGCAATACACAATAATTTACGATAAACTGATTTGCCATGCATACATTAACACCTCCATTCACTATTTTTCTAATAAAAAGCAAATATTATACCATTAATTAAATTTAATTGTATATATGGCAAAATTTATATAGCTAATAGAAGCGGCACATATTATTGGTTAACTGTGAGAGCAGAAGATTAAACAAGCAGAATTGACAATATATCGAGCTTAGGGCTATAATTATGGAAATGGTGAGCGGACGGGGGGAAAGTAATCGCTATGAAGGACTTGATCTGTGATGAGTTTCAAAATGCCGTGGGCGACCTCTTAATACGCCATCACAGCGTAATTGATGTATTGACCAAACTGGCGGAGTCTTCGTGTCGCGTGAATCGGGCGGTAATCAAGTCCGTAACAGATTGCGGATGCGTTTCCATTCAAGCCGAGAAGATTGAGATACCCGATCATCTGGAGTCAGTAGCCGAGTTAAAATCATGCCTGGATAGTCATCTGCGAGGGCAATTATGCCCGCACTGTGATGAAGTGGTCGTCGGGGAACTGGGCAAGTTGCTTTTCTATACCGCAGCCTTGTGTAACATACTGGACATCAATCTTTACGATGTATTTATCAAGGAGCATAAAAAATCCATGGCACTGGGTTTTTTCAATATGACCTAATTTTAATCCCAATACATATATGGTATAAAAAAACCGCCTGTAGGCGGTTTTTTTGGTGGTCAATAAAGGCAGATCGAGCAAAAAAGTTCAAGAGCAAGGCATTAATGAAATCCCGTGATTGAGGCGTACATAAGGTACGTCGATTGAACGGGCTTTCGTTAATAACGCAGCTATTGGGCTTTTTTGACGGTCTGAAACCGCCTGTAGGCGGCTTTTTTGGTGGTCTAAGCTAAATGACGGAAGTGAAGTGTTTCCGTTATACCATATACTCAAGCAGCAACTGCTCTCGCATCCTCTTCAGACCGTTCTTAATCGAACGGGCGCGAACCTCTCCTATCCCCTCCACATCATCCAGTTCCTCGATGCTGGCGCGCAGGATATTATTAAGATAGGAAAAGCGCTCCGCCAGGTTTTCTATGATTGCTGGAGGAATGCGCGGAATCTTATTCAACATTCTATAGCCTCGGGGAACTACCTGCTGTTCCAAGTGGCTGCTAGCAGTTCCTAAGCCTAAAGTCTTCAGAAGGAAGACGGAATCGGAGGTCTCTTCTTCAAACGCCCTCAGCATTGCACTCAATATCTCCGCCGGGGCCTTCTCTTTGTTGTTGGAATAGTCCTTTATAATCAAAGTCGCTTCTTCTTCAACATTAGCCACCATTTCATCGAGTTGCATTTTAACCAGCCGACCTTCATTGCCCAGTTCACTTATGTAATTGCCGATTTCATCAGCTATATTAAGCACTTTTATACAACGCCTGATAACCTCACATACTTCCATCACCGTTACCAACTCTTCAAATTCCAGTCCTCCCAGATGCTGCAACTCTCTGATCAGCACGTTGCGGTATTTTTCCAGGGTTTGAAGAGCCTGGTTGGCCTTAACCAGCACGGAAGCAATATCCCTCAGTCGAAAACTAATGTTGCCCTGGTACAGGGTCACTACCTGACGACGTTGAGATATGGCTACTACCAGTTCCCCGGTTTGTTGAGCCACGCGTTCCGCGGTACGGTGGCGAATTCCGGTTTCCTGGGAAGGAAGTTTGGGATTGGGATCCAATTGCGCATTTACTACTATTATGCGGGATGCATCATGGCTGGTAATTATGGCACCATCCATTTTGGCCAATTCATACAAGCGGGCTGGCGTAAATTCACAATCAATATGGAATCCTCCACTAACCATGTTCATAAGTTCTGGAGAATCACCTACTACAATCAAGCCTCCGGTATTGGCCTGGAGAACATTCTCAATTCCCAGCCTGAAAATCGTACCCGGAGACAACATCTTAAGAGATTTGCGAAAGTTCGCCCGTTCATTATCTTCTACCAAGTCGATCCCTCCATAATTACTTCAATAAAATCATCCAGGTTTCTAATCTCTATTATATCTAAACCAGTCGGATTATGTCCGCTCCGGTTGACCACGGAAGGTATAACGGCCCGTCTAAAGCCCATTTTTTCAATTTCCTTCAGACGCGCATCCAAAAACGGAACTGATCTGATTTCCCCGGAAAGACCCATTTCTCCCAAAAACACCATATCCACCGGCAACGGCCTATCCCGGTAGCTGGATAATATAGCTGCCGCAATGCCCAGATCAACGGATGGGTCTTTCAGGAATACCCCGCCGGTGACCTTTAAATAAACGTCATAAGCGGACAGATTAAAGCCCCTTCTTTTTTCCAGAACCGCAATGATTAAAGCCAGACGATTCTGATCAATACCTGATGCCATACGCCGGGCATAACCTGGTCCAGAAGATGAAACCAGGGCCTGCATTTCAATCAGCAAAGGACGACTGCCCTCGAAACTCGCAACTACCGAACTGCCACAAACTGTTGGATCTTTGATGCTTAGGAATATCTGGGCGGGATCCAGTACTTCAATCAAACCGGAACCGCTCATTTCCAGTAATCCGATCTCGTCGGTGGAGCCGAAACGGTTTTTTACTCCCCGCAATAACCGGAAAGAAAAATGCTTCTCCCCTTCGAAGTATATGACCACATCCACTATATGTTCCAGGACTTTGGGTCCGGCCAAGGCTCCGTCCTTGGTAACATGACCTACCAGAAAAAATACCCGCTCAGTCTTTTTGGCCATTTCCATAATTTTAGCTGTACATTCCCTCAATTGTGATACACTGCCGGGAATGGATGATAGAGTCTCAGAATATACGGTTTGTATGGAATCTATTATCACCAAATCAGGCTCTATTTCTTTTAAATAACTGTTCAATAAATCTATGTTCTGTTCATTCAGGAAATAAATATCAGCATTGTCTATCCCCAACCGCGAAGAGCGGAGACGGATTTGTCCGGCCGACTCCTCCCCGGACAGGTAGAGCACCTTTTTCCCGTTTTCAGCTACATGGTGGGCTACCTGAAGCAGCAAGGTGGATTTGCCTATGCCAGGATCCCCGCCCAGTAGAACCAACGAGCCAGGTACTATCCCTCCACCCAGAACCCGATCCAGTTCCTCCATTCCGCTGCCCCATCGATAAAGTGAAACACTAGGTATATCCGCTAAGGACACAGCCTGCAGCCGACGACTATTACGGATAGGCGGCCCTTTCGGGCCGCTTTCCTCTATAAGACTATTCCAACTGCCGCAGCCAGGACATTTTCCCAACCATTTGGGGGTTTCGTACGCGCAGTCCCTACATACAAATCTGTTAATTATTTTACTCATTATTTTCCCTCGATAAAAATATTATAATACAACAATTTATTCTTGGGTAAATATTAGCTTACACTTGGCCTAATCAAAATTTTACCCTCCTCCGCATCAACCAGTATCGTCTCACCTGGAACTACGGATTTTTTCAAAATTTCTTCCGATACTTTATCTTCTACCAGCTTTTGAATTGCTCTTTTCAGGGGACGAGCACCATAAGCAGGTTCATAGCCTTCTTTCATAATAACTTCCCTGGCGCCGTCAGTCATTTCCAAATGATATCCGTTGTCGCGGATACGTTTACTCAGATCCTCAATCAACAGGTCGATAATTTGCTTCAATTCCTCTTCTGACAGACTCTGGAATACTATAATTTCATCGACCCGGTTTAAAAACTCGGGTCGAAACGTGTGTTTCATCTGTTCCATTATTCTTTCCTTCATCTGAGCATAGTCTTCCGCTTCATCTGCCACCCTTTTGAAGCCCAGCGATTTATTCTTGAAGAGGGTATCTGCGCCTACGTTGGAAGTCATAATGATTATCGTATTCCTAAAATCCACCGTTCTGCCCTGTCCATCGGTCATGCGCCCGTCTTCCAGAACCTGCAGGAGGATATTGTAAACATCCGGATGAGCTTTTTCTATTTCATCAAGAAGAATAACTGAATAAGGCTTTCTCCTAACCTTTTCGGTCAATTGACCGCCCTCATCATAACCCACATAACCGGGGGGGGAACCGATCATCCGCGAAACCGCATGTTTTTCCATATATTCCGACATATCCAAACGAATAACTGAATCTTCGCTGGCAAACATGCCTTCCGCCAACGCCCTGGCCAGCTCCGTCTTTCCAACTCCGGTAGGGCCCAGGAATACAAAAGAACCGATGGGGCGTTTGGGGTTTTTTAAACCCGCTCGGGCTCTGCGCACGGCCCTGGCAACTGATTTAACCGCCTCGTGCTGACCAACTACTCTCTGGTGTAAAACCTCTTCCAGATTAAGAAGGCGTTCTCCTTCTTCCATAGCCATTTTACTAATTGGTATGCCTGTCCATTTGGAAATGATAACAGCTATTTCCTCTTCCCCCACCGAACCGGCTTGAACACTGCGTTTGCCCATCCAGTCCCGGCGTTGAGTGTCAATCTCATCACGTAGTTTTTGCTCTTCATCGCGCAATTGAGCTGCTTTTTCGTATTCTTGCGCGTTAATGGCTTCCTCCTTTTCTTTGCTTATCTCCCGGAGCTTGGCCTCCCTTTCTTTAATATCATCGGGCAGGATATAGTTGGCCAGGCGAACCCGCGAAGCTGCCTCATCGATAAGATCGATAGCTTTGTCGGGAAGAAACCGGTCAGTTATATACCGCGAGGAAAGGCGTACCGCACTTGCTATAGCCTCATCACTAATTTTTACCCCATGGTGGGCTTCGTAGCGATCCCTTAATCCTTTCAGTATTTCGATACTCTCTTCCAGGCTGGGTTCATCAACCAGAATGGGCTGGAATCTTCTTTCCAGGGCCGCATCTTTCTCAATATATTTCCGGTATTCGTTCAGGGTAGTAGCCCCTACACATTGGAAATCTCCCCGGGCTAAGGACGGTTTTAGAATATTGGCCGCATCAATAGCTCCTTCAGCCGCTCCGGCGCCAACCAGGGTGTGCAATTCATCAATAAATACAATTACGTCTCCGGCAGTTTTTATTTCATTTACGATCTTGGTCAGGCGGTCCTCAAACTCACCCCGGTACTTTGTTCCGGCTATCATGGAAGACAGATCCAGGGATATTACTCTTTTGTTGCTCAGGGTTTCCGGCACTTTGTTTTCAATTATAATGTGGGCCAATCCTTCCACAATTGCAGTCTTGCCTACCCCCGGATCTCCTATTAAGACGGGGTTGTTTTTGGTTCTGCGGGATAAAATCTGCACCACCCGCTCGATTTCCCCTTCCCTCCCAATAACCGGATCCAACCTGCCCTCCCCGGCATCCTTGGTCAAGTCACGGCTGTAATTGTCCAGCGTTGGGGTCTTGCTGCGTGGTTTTCTCACCTTCTGATTATGGCTCGATGGAGAATTAGGCGGTTCCGCAGAGCTTTCCGAATTGATCATCCCGGAGGCCTCGCCCCCCAACAGAAGCATGACCTGCCCGCGCAGATCATCAAGCTTGGCTCCCATGGATAGAAGAACCTGGCTGGCCACTCCTTCTTCTTCACGCAACAACGCCAGGAGCAGGTGTTCCGTACCTACATAGTTTACTCCCTGCAAGCGGGCTTCATCAAATGACAGGTTAAAAACCTTTTTGGCGCGGGGGGTTATAGGCAGATCACCGGCCGCTCCCTCTATTTGGGATTTATCCTGACCAATAAAGCGCTTGATTTCTTCACGGACATTGTCAAGGTCGATTCCCAGGTTTATTAATGCCCGGGCACCGACTCCTTCCCCTTCTTTGAGCAGTCCCAGCAGAATGTGCTCAGTCCCAATAGCTGGATGGCCAAGCTCCCTGGCCTCCTCCTGGGCATGGATGACAGTATTTCTAGCTCTTTGAGTAAATTTTCTGAACATTATAAAATCCCTCCTTAATTACCTAAAAATTCTATTTTACCCGGGTGAGTTTTTCCTTAATCACTTCTGCTCTTTTTATATCGCGTTCTACCGGTTCCATTTCCTTCCCCACCCGTTTTTGCAGATGAGCCGGTCTTACTTCGACCATGAGCTGATTTAGCGATGCCAGTGATATTCCCTTCAGAAATCCTATGTCCACCCCTAATCGTACATCGGACAAAAGAGTCAAGGCTTCTTCGGACGTTATTAAACGTGCATTGCTTAAAATTCCGTAGGCCCTACCAATCTTATCCTCTAAATGATATTTCATATCGGTTTGCAGTTTCTCTCGCAGCAGCCTTTCCTGCTCCACTATCCTTTCGGTTATGGTCTGCAGGTAATTACACATATCCTCCTCGGTTTGCCCTAGAGTTACCTGGTTAGACAGTTGGTGAAAGTTGCCTACTACTTCACTTCCTTCTCCATAGAGGCCTCGGACCACCAGCCCTAACTGTCCGATGTTTTGTAGAACATGGTTAATCTGCCCGGCCATCTGCAGGGCCGGCAGGTGCAGCATAAGTGATGCCCGCATACCGGTTCCCACATTGGTAGGGCAGGACGTTAGATAACCCCGCTTCTCATCAAAGGCATAGTTCAAGTTTTGTTCAAACTTATCGTCCAGTTCTTCAACCCGGGTGTAACATTCCCTCAACCTTAAGCCGGGCAACAGGCACTGCAAGCGGAGATGATCCTCCTCATTCACCATAACCGACATAGAACCGTCACCATTAACCAGTATCGCTTTGAAAGGTAAATTTGAATCCGAATGTATCGGACTGCTTAGGTGTTTTTCCGCCAGAATAAGCCTGTCGAGAGTGCTCAATTTGTCAAAGGTCACCATATCCATGGAGGACAGTACCTCATTATCTGCATTTTGCCAGGCTTGCCTAATCCGCTCCAGGCATTGTTCACCACTGTTACCGTCCAACAAATGAGGAAAAGGTATTTTATTTAAATTGCGGGCCAGGCGAACCCGGCTGCTGACAACTATGTCCCGGTCACCCTCCGGCATATCCATCCATTTTACGAAACTGTTGTTTAATACCTCATCTATAATCATAATGGCATCCTCCTTAATCAAGCCTACCTTCCATTTCCTTAACTGAATCTCTTATTTCTGCGGCCTTTTCATATTGTTCTTCTCTTACTGCATCCTGGAGTTGGTTTTTCAATACCTCAATCTGCTTTTTTATTAATACCTTTTCTCCCCCTCGCAGAGGAATCTTGCCCAAGTGCTGGCTATTGCCATGGATTCTGCGTAAAGAAGGCTCCAATTCCTGCTCATATACTTTATAACATTCGCTGCAGCCTAACTTCCCAATCTTTCTTATATCCATAAAATTCATCCCACAGTTGGGGCAAATACTGGGGACAGCCGTCGTGGGGACGTTCTGAACATTAAAATTGCCAAACATACTGCCCAGCAAATTAGGAATTGAAAACTGATTAGCCGGATCAAAGATAAAGCCACTTTTTTGAGAGGCACACTCCTCACAAAGATGACTTTCGACCTTATGGCCGTTAAAAACCTGAATTAAATGAACCGAGGCTGGCCTTTTTTTGCATTCATCACAATACATATTATATTCCTCCTTACCAAACCTGATTTGCCTCTAGAAACTGACCCAATGCATTGATAAACTCTTCGCTGGTTCGGGCTATAAGCGTCGGAGGCATTTCCTTGCAGATATTTAGAGCTATGTGTTTTAGCATTGCCCTTTCCCGCTGGTTTAATAATTCCTTCTCACCTAGTTGATCAATGAACTGGCAAAGGGAGCAGCATCGGGTTAAGGCCTCATCTTCCTGTTTGATTTTGGTAATGCGAACATATCCTCGCCCGCCCCTGCGACTCTCCGTATAATAACCGTCCTTTACAGCAAATCTGGAATTAATAACATAGGTAACTTGGGAAGGAACACAGCCAAAGGTTTCAGCTAACTCAGCCCGCTGTATTTCTATCATATGATCCTCACTCCTGGAAATCAGAACCTTGAGATACTTTTCTATGCTGTCACTAATATTCTTCCTCATCCCATGCCTTCTTTGACTTTATTTGACCTTTGACAGTATTGTAACCTCATTTGGGCATTTTATGCAATTCGATTTTTTGACTCTATTGCCAGGAATTTGACTATCATTGACTATTGTTTTGTGCTATATGAGATCTTCTTTTAATTAATGTTAATTTCAGGTATAATCATTAAATATCCGGTAATTTTCTATTAAATATTAATTGTTTTCCATTATTTAACTGGTCAACCGACATCAATACATGCCAAAATCAGGGTAATGATATATTTAAGGGGTGTGTTTATGGCTAAAAAATCCGCAGATTATTACCTGGATACCATTTTAAGTCTAAAACAAGTACAAACGATGTCCCTTGGCGCTGAAATCGAAAAACATGCTATTGACCAACCAGACCACCCGGCCCTGATCTATGGTGAGAAAATCATTACATATGACCAGCTTAACCGTATGGCCAACCGCTACGCCAGCTTCTTTATACAACAAGGTTTTCAAAAAGGAGATGTAGTAGCTCTTTTGATGGAAAATCGTCCCGAATACCTGGCGGCTGTCATTGGCATGAGCAAGCTGGGAATTATTAGCTCACTGATAAATAGAAGCGTACGTGGCGAGGTCTTAGCAGATGGAATAAATATGAGTTATGCCCGGGCGGTGATAGTTGGATATGAATTGTTAGACTTGTTTGAGACTATCGCCGATCTCATCCGCTTAATGTCCCCGGCTCGAATCCTGGTAGAAGCGGGAGAAGAAAAACACACGCTTCCTGACGGGTTTGACGATCTGAACGAGAGCCTTAACAGTCTATCTGACTCCAATCCAGAAACAACTGCGCAGATAACCACCGAAGATGTACTGGTTTATCTATCTTCCACCGGAAATACCGGTTGGCGCAAAGCAACCCCCATTACCCAGGCCAGATTTCTAAAAATGGGCAACCAATATGTGATGCTTACACATTTTGATAATGATACCGTTCAGTACATGTGTCTGCCCTTTTATTTCAACAGTGCTTTTAATGTATGCTTTTCCAGCATGGTCATATCGGGAAGCGCAATGGTTATAAAACGTGACTTTTCAGTCCATGCCTTCTGGGATGACATCCGCAAGTATCAGGCCAATTATTTTGTTTCAGTGGGCGAAATGGCCCGTTATATATACAGCATGCCGGAGAAACCGGATGATGCGGATAATTCCTTAGAGAATATGATATGCAACGGAATCTGGGGAAATCTGATTGCGCCCTTCCGCCAACGCTTCGGAATTAAACATCTTATAGAGCATTACGGTAATACCGAAGGGGTGGGAACCTATATTAACCATAAGGAAGTCATTAAGATGTGCGGCAATCTGAGTCTATTAGGTATGCGCCAGGGCCAAGTAATTCGGTGCGATCCCGTTAGCGATGAGATTGTGCATGATGAAAGCGGTTGGGCAATCAAATGTTCGCCCGGCGAGGTTGGTCTTCTTATTGGAGAAATAAATGAAATAAACAAATATATGGGCTATATAAATGATCCTGAGGCTTCCGAATCCAGGTTACTACGTAATGTTTTCCGGGAAGGGGATGTGTATTTTAACAGCGGGGATCTGGTACATGTTCATGAAAATGAGGATATTTCTTTTGTGGATCGGATGGGCGATACTTATAGATGGAAGAGCCAGACCGTATCCTCCAGCCAGGTCGCTGACGTTATAAGTAAATTTTTCGGTGGCATTGAAGACTGCACCGTATATGGTGTACGTGTGCCGGGCACCGAGGGACGTTGCGGCATGGCGGCCATCAAGTTGGTCGAAGACGAAAAGCTTGATTGGAAAAAGTTGATCGCACATATAAACAAGAGAATGCCTCCTCATGCACGCCCGTTATTTGTTCGCATTATTGAAGAACTGGATACCAGCGACGATCTTAAGCTACTAAAGAAGCACCTGCAGGAGGAAAGCTTTGATATCGTAAAAGTTAAAGATCCTCTATATTTCTTGGATCCCCAGCAGGATCAATACGTACCTTTAACCTCGGAAATATTCCAGGCGCTTCAAGAGCAGAAACTCAGACTATAGATTTAAGATGGACATTCCTTATTGCCAGGCTTGCATTGAAAACATCGGATATCTCATCTTATTTACGGGGAGGAATACACAATGAACATGTTGGAATACATGATGGGTTTTAAGGATGAAAAAAGCAATCTGGAACGGGGACTTGAGTACTTGCATAAGGTAAATCCTTTGTTCGAAGACTATCCTTTGGTAAAAAGTTACATTGAAATATTAATGGAACTACAAAAACCGCATGTGGAATGGTCGACTCCTAATAATATTATTTATGAGCATCAGACCCTGCGATTACGCCATTTTCCCAATAAAAAAACCAGCCGCGCCAAACGGCCTCGACCGGTTCTAATACTTCCGCCCCAAGCAGGTCATCACTCCGTACTTGCAGATTATTCGCCGGCGCAGAGCCTGGTAAAGGTTTTTCAGCTCTATGGCTACGATGTGTATGTTACCGAATGGGTGTCTGCCACTCCTGAATATAAGAATTTAGGCATAGATGATTATATCCGTCTGACTGACGAAGCAGTAGACATGATTCGAGAAAGAACCGGGGTATTCAAAATCCATATTGTGGGACAATGTCAGGGAGGGTGGCAGGCATCAGTATACACTTCGCTTTTCCAGGAAAAAATCGCCACCCTGGTTTCAGCCGCGTCTCCTATCGATGTAAAGGCCGCGCCGTCACAAATTATTGATAACGCTCAAATGCCAATGCCCGTGTTTGATCTATTGGTAGCAACCGGTAATGGATTGATGCAAGGAAAATATATGCTGGCCGGTTTTAAAAACATGCAACCGGAAGAACACTATATAAATAAGTACAGCCGCCTGTGGAAAATGCTAAAAGAAAATGATGAGGAAGGTCTGAAGCGTTTTAAACGTTTTGAGAACTGGTATGAATATACTCAGAATTTGCCGGGACGCTTCTATCTGGATGCGATAAAAAATATATTTAAGGCTAATAATTTTACCAAACCAGGCAGTTTCAAACTAAACGGAAGGGCCGTCGATTTCCGTAATATAACCTGTCCGGTTATCCTTATGGCAGGAAAAAAAGATCACATCACTCCTCCCCCGCAACAATTTGCGCTTAAGAACCTGGTAAGTACCCCGGCTCAGGATGTTATAGAAATATTGACCGACGGCGGACATATTGGAACCCTGATGGGCACTGAATCCCTCCGTGAGGACTGGACCAAAGTAAATGAAGTTCTGAAGCTAGCTATATAATGTAAGGGGACATACCTTCTCTTTGAGTAAGGAATGTCCCCTTATAATGTTTATTGAACAAACCTTATCGATCTAAAGCCGGTCTGGTGTATCCGGCTTACTCCCATTCTATTATGATTATGCCATTATTGGGAATAGGAGTGGTATAGCCGGCATCTTCGCCGTTCACTTTCATGATCAGTTTGCCGCCCAGAGAAGGCTTAATATCAAGCCGCTGAAAAAGATCACTCAGTATGATACTGCTTTCCAACCTTTCAACGTTTATTTTGGCACCGCTAAACAGTTCATCATTGGGATTTGCCACATAACCGTTTCTTGTAACAGCGTACTTTTTCCCCTTCAAAACCGTTCGTTCCCCATTGATCGTTACTGAGCGCTCATCTAAATCGTCAAGCTGTTTAACGACGTCTTTTATGCACGGTTTCTCCTGCTCAATCCTGTATTCAATATATGAACCAAAAGTAACGGTTTCATTAGGTGGAGTCTCTTTGCCATCTACAGTAATCCTAACCGGAGTCCATTTCAGTATCATAGGCTGGTCGTTAAGATAATACTGGTAAGTTCTCTCCAGTAAAAGGTGCTCGGATATACCTGCTTGAACCAGTATTTCTGACAGGCGGTTAAGCCTTTGAACCTCCACTATGCTGCGGTCTGGTATTTCTTCCTCCGTGACCCATTCTTTGCCGTTAACTTTGATTAGTGGACTGAGTTCCAATCTTTCGCCATTCACAAATACATAGCCATCCGGCCCCGATTTAATATTTTCCAGCTTAACAATGGCATCTGCGCCATTCTCACCCTTATTAAACTCAATTTGATCACCAGTTCGTACTGGCGCATCCAAAGAGGCCTCCTTATCATTTAAACGAATAACTGGCGCCGTACCCATTTCTCCTTTAAAAACTTTTAAGTAACCGTTTATCTCCAGGGTTTTTCCCATTCCCGGTTTGCCGTAAACATTATTCAAAGATATGCCCGAGCTTAGCAGTGCACTGGCCACATCGATATCGCCGAGATTCCAGAGAGCTACTTCTCTGCCGTTTACAATTACCTGAATAAAAGGTACAGGCGGTTTATCAAATGAATTGAAGGCTATCCCCAAAGGGGTAACACCCTGTGGTCCGTCCAGGGAGGCAAAATCAGCCCGGATATGTTTGAAGCTTTCTCTGGTTCTGATTCCAACCCGATTACGCGGAATAGCCAGAGCATCAGCCAGGTAGTTAACAAGTTCCGGAGTCATACTCCCTCCCCCTACACACAAAACCGCATCCGGAGGCTTGCTGTTTAGTTCCAGTATATTCCGGGCTATCTCCGTGCTCAGATCTTGAACCACGGGCTTTAGCATATCCTTTATATCCTGATCGCTCATTTCGAGTTGGTTTCCCAGTATGTCCTGACACTGCAGTCTGGGCTGACTACCCGCCAGGCATTTTAATTTTTCGGCACTATTAAAATCCATGAGGTATTCGGCGGCCAGGTGTTCACTTAGTTTATCTCCTCCACTGGGGACCATGGCATATGCAAAAATATTGCCGTTTTTAACCACAGCTATATCAGAGGTACCTGCCCCGATATCAACCAAGGCCAGGTTCAAGAGTCGCATATTGGGAGGGATTGCCACCGACAGGGCCGCGATAGGTTCAAGGGTCATACTATAAACATCCAGTTGGGCTTTTTTTAATGATGAGAAGAGGCTGTCCACCACCACCCGGGGTAGAAATGTGGCTACTACCTCCACCGATGCCCGGTTCCCCACCTGCCCCACCAGGTTTCCTATAGGCTGATTTTCCAATTGGTAGGAAATAACACTGTAACCTACACAGAAATAATTACTTCCCTTATTTATTCCCAATTCAGCCTGAGCCAACATATATTGGGCTTGTTGTACGGCTTCAATTTCCAGTGCCCTTACTTCTTCACTGTCAATCTCACTAATATGACTGCGATTTTTCTCGGCCTGGGCCCGAGCTGTTTTCAAGGCCCGGCCGGCTGCGGCCACCGCGGCCGTTTCCAGTTTCATTCCCAAACGTGCTTCCAAAACATTTTTAATACTTAAAATTGTGGAGGCTACCGCCTGCACATCATGAATCTGCCCATCCATCATAGCCCGAGTGCTGTGTTCTATCATCTCCGAATCCAGTACCTCATAGCCGGAAGGACTTGCTTGCATAACCAGGCCTACAATCTTCCTGGTTCCAATATCCAAGGCAAATATTTTATCTTTATCCAACTAAATCCCCCCTTTATATCTCCTTGTTAAGATCAGACCTACAAATTTGGGCAACACTAGTTGTCGTTGGAGTCGGCTGGGCTCGCTCAACAACCGATAAAGCCATTCCAGATTAAGTTTGATCATCCACGCCGGCGCCCGTTTTTTATGGCCTGCGATCACGTCCAAGCTGCCCCCCACTCCTATACAGGCAGGCACACCCAGTATATCTTTATATTCTTTAATCCAATATTCTTGTTTAGGGGCTCCCAAAGCTACAAACAATATTTGCGGATTCAAAGCCTTTATTTCTGCAATTAATGACGGCATATCTTCTTCACTAAAATACCCATCGTGGGTTCCCGCAATTTTCAGACCAGGGTTTGCTTCTATCAGCCGACGGGCAGCCTCCTCGGCTACACCTGGAGCAGAACCCAACAGGTAAATTCCCCAGTTTTCGACAGGGGCTTCCTGGCACAAGCGTTTAAGCAAGTCAATGCCGGTAACTCTCTCTCTAAATTCATAGCCCAGTTTTCTTCCACCCCAGACTATTCCAATCCCATCGGGGGTAACCAGATCAGCACCATTAATTGTCTCCCTTAATTCCGCGCTGGATTGAGCCTGATAGACGATTTCGGCATTAAGGGTGATAATATGCCCAGGCCTTCCCCGGTATATCATCTGCTTGATCTGGACAATGGCCTCCTGAGCACCGATCATATCCACACGGCATCCTAATATATCAGCTTTCGCCTGTTTCTTCATATATAGCTCCTTTGGAACTTCTATTAAACTTAAATTTCGCAGTTGACACATGATGCGCGCAGCTGCTTTCATATCATTATTAGCTTAATCGATTAATTTTTCCTGCTTTTGCAGATACAAATGCATAAAAAAACCCGCCTGTTGGCGGGCATTTCTATTCTTAGCTAATCGCTCCGACCTGTTCAATTGCCATTTCCATAGTTTCATCCTCAGCCTGCACCACCTTCTGGCAACTCTCATAAGCTCTTACAACACTAATCAAAGTAACCATTTCCCGTACCGCATTAGCGTTCGACATTTCCTGATAGCCCTGTAATACTCCGGGATTATCTACCAGTGTATACGTCTGCCCGCCAGCATCCATATTGTTATCGCCCTGTTTTTGCAGATAACGCTTGTCAGCAAATTGAACAATCTTCAGTTGGGCTATAGTTTCATTATTAACCAAGATGTTGCCGGTCTTGTCCACTATGAACTCACCTGTTAACGAAATGGGATTATTATTAGTGTCCATAACTGGATAGCCCTGGTCATTAACCAGTGTTCCGGTATCATTGATTTTAAAAGCCCCATTACGGGTAAAACGCTCTCCCTCGGGAGTATTTATCACGAAATAACCTTGGTTGCTAATGGCCAAGTCCGTTGGATTATCCGTACTTTTAATTGTGCCGTCACGATGGTCGGTCACAATATCCCTCACCAATGCACCTGTGCTTAAACGGCCAATCTCCACCGGCGGCAAAACCTCGATCTGATTTTTATCATTTACCTCGGTATCTCCCAGTCTACTAATCAGCATCTCAGGAAATGCCTGGCATATAGTTTCATCTCTCTTATAACCCCCCGTATTCACGTTAGCCAGATTATTAGCAACTACATCCTGCCTGGCCATCTGTAGCATCATACCGGATCCCGCGGTATATAATCCCTTTATCAAAAGAATAGCCTCCTAATGATTATTAATAGCTTACCAGAGTACTAAGGATGCTATCGATTTTTATAACTGAAAACTTTAGTACCCTGTCAATCCTAATTATGTATATTAAACGGTTGATAGGGTACTATAGCACCCTTCTGGTTCCTCTCACCCTATTATTGGCTAAAATACTCATTTCATTAAGGGCTTTGCCCGTACCCATGGCCACACAGGAGATTGCATCCTCGGCAATATGCACGGGCAGACCGGTTTCCTTGGAAAGCAGAATATCCATTCCGTCCAGCAATGATCCACCTCCGGTCATGACAATCCCGTTATTAACAATATCCGCAGCCAGTTCCGGCGGAGTTATTTCCAATACCTTTTTCACAGCATCTATTACTGCGTAGACCGGTTCTTCCAAGGCCTCCCAGCTTTCAGCTGCGCTGAAGTTTATTGTCTTGGGTAAACCCGACAGTAGGTCACGCCCTCTGACTTCCATGTGCTGGTTCTTTTTATTTTCGCTTAACCAGGTTGTTCCTATGCGAATCTTGATCTCTTCGGAAGTACGCTCGCCAATCATTAAACTGTATTCTCTTCTAACATATCGAATTAAGGCTTCATCGAACTTGTCCCCACCTACCCGGAGCGAGGTATTACAGACAATTCCCCCCAGAGATAGGACCGCTATGTCGGAAGTTCCTCCACCAATGTCCACTACCATATTCCCCGTAGCTTCTGATATATTAATGCCTGCTCCCAAGGCGGCGGCCAGAGGCTCTTCAATAATGAAAGCCTGTTTAGCACCTGAAGCCAAAGTAGCCTGTCGTACAGCACGTTCTTCAACATCGGTGGCTCCGGTCGGTATGCACACAATAACCCGCGGTTTTAAAAAGAGTCTCTTGCCCATGACCCTTTTAATAAAATAAGTCAACATTTTCTCAGTTGTATCGTAATCAGCTATAACCCCTTCTCGTAAGGGACGTATCGCAACAATATATCCTGGAGTTCGGCCCAGCATTTGCCGCGCTTCTTCACCAATTGCAATGGCTTTACCAGTATTTTTATCTAAAGCCACCACAGATGGCTCGTGTAAGACTATGCCCTCGCCTTTTTTAAAAACTAATACACTGGCTGTTCCTAAATCAATACCGATATCCTCAACAAAACACACTTCCCTATTTCCCCCCGGCATCATTAATCATAATGTTGGTTATTTCTATTATCTTACCTTTTTTTAGAGTTAATGGCTAATTAAATTATGAGATACGACCGGGGAACAATAATAGTCAATGATCATCAAGCGGATGTAATCCCCGAAGGGGCATCCCACCTTAGCAATGATCAAACACTCCAGTTTCTACTGTGTTATTGCTTTGGGCATATTTTTTGCGGGTGGCTTCTCCACCTCGTAAATGTCTCTCTGCTTTGTTCCGATCCAGTATGGCTTTAACCTCATCCGCCAATTCTTTGCTGATCCGCGGCAGTCTCTCCGCTACATCTTTGTGAACCGTACTCTTGCTTATACCAAAAATCTCGGCCGTTTTCCGCACTGTATCTGCAGTTTGCAGGATATGTCGGCCTATCCTTACCGCTCTTTTCCTTATATAATTCTGCATTATTGTCCCCCTCCCATGAATGTATTAAATTTATATTCAGGAGGATTCCAATCAAGACCTTAGGGATCACGAAATAATAAGACGATGTATAGTGCAAATATACCGGAGTAAATGAATGGTTTATTTCTTGACAGTCCTCAGTAGTCTAATTTGTAATAATTAATGCCTGAGTAATATCTGTTTAGAATCTGATGATAGTTTTGATTGCGATGCGCCATGCCATTGGCTCCATTCTGGCACATACCTACTCCATGCCCGTAGCCGCGCGTTATTATGACAGTGTCATGGGCCGCTGGATGAAACTCCATCCAGGCGGAGGGTAGTTTTAATTCCTTGCGCAACATTACTGCATCTATTTGATGCCGGTTGATGCTTATAGTTTTGGGACGATCACCCGGACTTCGAGATAATACTTGAATCGATAGCCCATCGCCGTTATCCCCTACCAACTTGTTGATAATGGTGTTTTCTATGGTATGGCTTTCTTTATAATGAATAGAGCTGGCACAGTCACCACATTTTATTGAGCGTAGATAAGGAATGTCCCTTCCCCAAACAGCACCGGCAGATTCTGTTTGGCCTCCGCAGGTAGAACAATAGAGCGCGTCGATGGGTTGGGAATTATAAAGCATTATTTCTCCCCTGGTACTATCAACCGCTTTAGTTATCCGTTTTAACAAGTCCCGGCGGGAAGGATTCGATGGCGCAAAGTTTTGCAGCGCTATATAGGCCTGGCAGGAATTTATATCGTCGGAAAGATTAGCTCCTCGTGGATATATAGTGTTTTCAGTCAATTTCTTAATCGCATAAGTACGGGCACACACCGCCTGTGCTTTTAGAGCCTCCATTTCGAAAGTTGCCGGCATTTCTGCCGCTACGGTCCCTTTTATATATTCTTCCAGATTTATTTCGATGATGGCATCCTGTTCATGCAAATATAATTTTATTTTTGGCTCTGATGAGCGGTCATGCTTAAGCTGTAATAAATAATAGACGAATATTATCCCGGTTATTAACAAGATACTGATAATCATTAAACGCTTTGATTTAATTATTTTCATATCATATAAATATGAAAGAGTCATGAGGCTAATGTCATGTTCCTTTCAGAGCGTCGATAAAAGTGAATCTCTGCGTCATTTTCAAAACCCGCTCAATCAACGTACCTGTGTACGCTTCAATCGCGGGTTTTGATCATTCCTTGATCTTCACTTCCATCACTCGCTCTGACAGATTTAATTCGAAATTCAAAGTTATTTACTTGTTATATTGGCCCCCATGGCATTTAATTTGGCAGCCATATTCTCATAACCACGATCCACATGCTCGCTATTGATAATGGTCGTTTCACCCTGAGCGCTAAGGCCTGCAATAACCAAAGCAGCCCCGGCTCGCAAATCAGATGCCTTTACATTGGCGCCGGTCAATTTTTTTACTCCTCTAATTATGGCGGTCTTGCCTTCGGTCTTTATATCAGCACCCATTCTTGATAATTCCTGAACATGCATGAATCTATTTTCAAAGACAGATTCACTTATTACGCAGGTACCCAGCGAGCAGCTAAGATACGCCATGAACTGTGCCTGCATATCAGTTGGGAATCCCGGATAGGGAAGGGTTTTAATATAAACCGGTTTAATCCGTGCATCCCTCTTTATCGTTAGATTATCCTTTTTCTCGGAGATCTGGACTCCGCTTTCAATTAGTTTGGCTGTAATGGCTTTAAGATGCTCCGGTATAATATTTTTAATAACCGCCTCTCCGCCTGTAGCTGCCACCGCGACCATATAAGTGCCTGCTTCAATTCTGTCCGGGATTGGGGTATAGCTAATACCGTGCAATTCTTTTACACCCTGAATTTTAATCACATTAGTTCCCGCACCATTAATCTTACCGCCCATACTATTGATGAAATTAGCCAGATCTACTATTTCCGGCTCCAAGGCTGCATTTTCAATATAACTCGTTCCTTTGGCCATTGATGCCGCCATAATGATGTTTTCTGTAGCCCCTACACTGGGATAATCTAAATAAATGTGGGCTCCTATTAATTGAGTGGTTTTAGCCACTACATCTCCAGAATGAAGACTAATATCCGCACCCAAGGCATGAAGACCTTTCAGGTGAAGATCTATCGGCCTGGTCCCAATTGCACATCCCCCCGGTAAAGCCACTCTTACTTTGCCATTCCGGGCTAGAAGGGGCCCCATCACCAGGAATGAGGCTCGAATTTGCCTTACCAGGTCATAGGGTGGATGGCTTGAATTAGATCTACCCCAAAACGACAAGTTATCCTGCTCCTGCTGTGTTTGTACTCCCAATTCCTTTAATAATCTGCTAATTATGATTACATCCCGAATATTTGGCACCTTACGAATAAATATTTTATCATCAGTCAATAGGGAGGCTGCCAGAATGGGAAGAATAGCATTTTTTGAAGAGCTAACCTCAACTTCCCCGGTTAATCTTGTTTTTCCACTTATTTTCATTTCCAATGTTCCCTTATCACCTCCCTTAGATATTTAACTTTGGTTTTTTAGTAATCACTTAGCAGGAGTGGAAATCCTATATATATCTCACTTTTGTTTTCCTTGTCATTTGTTCTAATCGCTGCTTGTACATTACATTCCTTACCTGCCACCTTCACAGAAGTAATGTCTATATTCTCTAAGTTGGAACTAAATCCGGTTACACTTACCATTTTGGGATTTGTAAATACCTCATTTGTTTCCGCATGCAGGCATTTCATAACTATTTTCAGTAAATCCTGCTGTCCCTGAATATCAGGGCGGGCATCTATTAAACCTCTATACAAATAGTAAGACTTGCATTTTAATAATGCTTTTAACCTTTTTTCATCTTTGCGCAGCTGAAGATCATCTTTCGGGCTCGTAGCAGTTACCAAAAGGTATGATTCATTATTGGTTTTGTTAGTTTGTAAGATGAAAAGATAGTTTTGGTCTTTATGGTGCAATTCATACTGGGTAGCAATTGCTTCTCGGCTTTCCTGATGAAGGAATTTTTTCTGTTCGGCAGGTAAATCTAAATAATTTAAAACTTCAAGCAGGGATTGATCTATTTCTTCATTAGTGGAGACTGTTTTTATTTTTGCCCAACAATCTAATCGAGATTCAAGCAAATTTGCGCCGACTGATGCAAATGATAGGTAATATGGAGGCTGTTTGTCAATTTCCTTCCCGATGCAATATTGCAAAGCTAAATTGCTTAAGAAACAAATAATAACAAAATAAATTAAGTAACCCAGTATTTTTTTCATGTTTTCCACCCCCAACTTTATCATGATTCTTACCATTCCAGGGGGCATTTATTCGCAAGTTCTTTTCAAATTAATAAAAAAACCCGACATTGTCGGGCTTAGAATCATCATTTTTGTTATGAATATCATATACTTACTTAGTGCAGGAGTATCAATCGTTTCTTTCCTAATTGTTTTTGGTTAACTCCGATTATGTATTCCTTGTGACGCTGTTGGGCAGCCCAAGCTTCTTTCCGCCACTATGGTTTGATGCTAGATAAGACTAAGACCAGTTAAAAATCCCCGTAATTATAAAACAGATACTATGAAAATCAGGAACCTACTCTAAATACTGGCTATTGGAGCGGCGCTTCGCACGTCTTTCTTCTAAAGCCTTTTTTTTCTTGGCGATTCGCTCCTTGCCCCGCTCTTCCATTTTGACCAAGGCTTGCCACATCAAGAGGTAAATCATCCCTTTTACCAAATAGTAGCAAAGGACCGAAAGTATTAAATATTTTATGACGTGGGCTTTATCCATATCAATTTACCCCCTTCCATCTAATAATGAGGAATTAGAAAATTATATGGAGTACTGCTTTTTTTCCTCATTTTCCTCAGAGGAATTCAGATACATCCGCAGGGAACTTAAGATGGCCCTACATGTTCTGCAGGGCTTGGATTATGGTAAGAACTCTCCGAATGCTGATAAAACAAACATACCACCCATTATAAATGTATATATAGCCAATATTCAACAACAAATTTTGGGCATAAAAAAAACCTGACCCCGTCAGGTTAACTACTGCAGTCTATTCGCCGGATTCTTCTTTTTGCTCCGCGTCCAGTTGGTTTTGGTACTTCTCCTGACGCTGTTTGGCCGCCAATGCCTTTTTACCCATTGTCCCCATCTGGCGCATAATTAAAATGGCAAAGCCTATCGTAATAACGATGACTACTGCTATAAATATCAGAAACTTAATTTGCAGGCTGGTAAACAAATAGCAGACCCCCTTGGATTAGGATTTAGATTGGGCACTTTTTATTTTCTGTATAGTAGCGAAAAGATCAGTACGTCTTATATACTCAAGAAGCAATAAATACCATAAAATGCTGAGATTGACGGAGTGATCCATTGATAATCATTATATGGAAAGGGGGCGGCCCTTTGGGAGAATACTTCTACTTAACTATTTATTTGTTAACATGGTTTTCTTCTCAAAACGCACCAGATTAATAAGATTCTCTTTATTTAAATCATCCACTAGATAAAGAGCGCCATCGCCAGCCTTAGATAATTTTTCCATAAAGCTGGCATTTGATTCTACCCCGATACAGATAAAGCGCACTTTTTCGTCTGGCAAATTAGCCACGGCCGCAATAGCATCAGCCTGGGCATCCAGAGTCCACAGCGCAGCGTTTGGGATACCATCCGTGATCATAACCAGGAGGGGATTATGGACCCGGCTTTTTTTTATCAGATCCAATGCCGTCATTATTCCGATAGCCATGGGCGTCATACCCCCAGGATTAATGGTTGCCAGTCCCTTGTTCAAAACGCTTTGACTGCGAGTAAAAGGAGACACCACACGGGCGGAACGTTCCTGGAAGGTAACCACGGCCACCCTTTCTTTGCCGGTAAGTAGTAAATGCTGGGCAAGATAACTGGCTGCCTGTCTTTTATCTCCAGCCATACTGCCGCTGGCGTCCATCAATAGGCAAACATCAATGGGTATATAGCTTTTTTTATCATAAAAATGCAGGTCTTCTTTCTTTATAGAAAAGTGTTCATCTCCGCGCAGGAAACCATTTTTCTTAGCCTGAATGACGGTTTGAGGTACAGCTAGATTTCCGGTCCAGGTATCACTTTTATTAATAGTTCTATGATAATCAATAAATTCCACGTGGGTGGTCTTTTGCTTCGCTTGACCAATTTTCCGAAAACGTGTACTGCCTCCACCAGGCACCTTGCGGATATTGCGTCGAATCTCAGTTTCCAGTTCACACTTGTGTTTGATAACGTAATCCTGGATTTCCAGACCCTTTTTGGTCAATATCCGGCCCAGCGGCGTTTTTTGCATCAGTCCCAGTTCTTCTAGCTGCTTTGCATAGTGATCTACATCTCCCCATTTTTTCTTCTGGTATTCAGCTCCCTTCCTTTTGAATATATTACTGGTGTAGCATTGCATCCATTCTTCAATCTCTTCTATCCCGCCAAACTTTTCAGCCAGCTTTAATACCAATTGATTGACATTTTCTTCCGGCGACATGAAACTGGCTTCCTGTCCTTTAAATTTCTTCCAGGGTAGTTTGATATAATGAGCAAACTCATCTTCCATCTTTTTTTGTTTGCCGTGGGATATGTTTCGAACCTGCGCTAGTTGTAGTCCGGACTGCAGAATTACTTCCTCTATGGTCGTTGCCATAACATAAATAAGAAAATACTCATCCCGGGTAAGCCGGGCTAAAATATGCACATGATCCTGTCCTTCTTCGCCCTCTGTGTACGGCTTAATGTCGTCTTGAATCAGATCATAAATCAAGCCTTTGCCTAAATTAGTAGTGATCTGTATCTTTTCGGCAAAAATGGATAAGAAATTAAAACGTACATCATCCGCATACTGCAGTCTAGGATCTTCATTAATAAAATACTCTTCCATAGCCCGAAATATTGCCCGCGCTACTTCCCGGGGATCAATTTCGCCAGGCATATGATAAACATCAATATGGACTATTTGATCTGGATCCATACAGTTTAGATAGGTCTTGCCGGCATCACAGTTTATTAAGATTTCAATCTGACCCTTAATCTTTTTCTCAGGCATACGAGCATGGGCTTTGGTGCTCACTACCACGCTCTCACCCAGACGCACTCCCTGATCCTGCCCCATATACAGACTAAGATAATTAGCTACCGATGCGGCATTACCAATATTACTTTGTCCGCTTTCCATGAACGCGCCTCCATTTTAGTCGAGTTTATTAAAATCAAGAGATTTCTCAGTATTTATAAGATCCTTCCGTTTTAAATCTTTTAAAGGGCGTCCGGTACTTTTAAAATAATCCGTTTCTTCTGCTTGATCTGGTTTCTTGGTGATCTTTTTATTTACAGAACTAAAAATACTATCTTTTCCACCTTTTTGATCGATATCATTAATCACTCTAATAAGGGTATCTGAGTCTATGCGATGCTTCAGGATTAAAGGCAGCATCCGGGTAACATCATTTACCGATACCTGATCTCTATCCTTTATTATACTATAAAGCACGGCACCCTGCTGCATAGCTTCAATAGCTCTGATGCTCTCCAAATTATGTTTTACATAGAGGCGGGCAATGTAGTTACGCACAAAATCCGGTATATCAGCCTGATTATAAAGTTCAGCCCATCTTAATATAGCCTTCGTATATTCTTGGTGTTTTTTTTCAACGTCCATCACATTGTTTTGATCCCTGTCAGCATCTATTTTATTAGTATGAAAATTCTCCTTAAGCATCTTCGATAGAACATCCATTGATGTAGGCCTACCCATATAACAAACCATATCAAAGCGATCAGAGAGCTGCCTTCTTATCTCTTCCAAGGGCCCTGGATCTTCATCAGGATTAGAAGCCGCCCAGACGGAAACAATGACCTTTAAATGAACTACCGGAAGACCAGCTTCTTCAATTTGCAGATGTCCGGGTTTAGACCCCATTAAATCCAGCAAAATATCGGTAATTTCCGGTGCTGTATCGGCCAGGCGGTTAATTTCATCAATAAAGAGAATCCCTCGGTGAGCCTGAGGGATAAGACCGGGGAGAAGACGTGCCTCGGGATTCCTGCCATCAGTCAGTTTCTCCAGGTCTATGCTGCCGGCAACCGTGCCTACCTTGGCTGAATGAGATATTTCTAAAAACGGCATAGGGATTTCTTCAACGCCTAAATCGACAATCTCCTGGGCAGATAATGCCCGATGATGTGGACAATGAGGTTCCTCTGGATCGCAATTATAAATGCAGCCTTTGATTCGCTTAATAGTGGGTAATATATCCTGTGCCTTCCTCATAATAGTAGTCTTGCCTGTCCCTCTTAATCCTTCGGCATGGATGTGTAATGGTTCACCATCGTAGGTGGAGACAATCGACATATTAACCAAATCGAAAAGGGCCTCATTGCCATCATAACGTTCCAGCCTTGCGTATGGTAACATTAATAGACCTCCTATCTAGACATGATGAGACTGTATTAACAGTTTTCATCTGTAAACATCGTTAGTATTTCCAACCCGGTAACACCTCATTAACCGATTTGAAAAGCCCCATGATTATAACTAACGAATAGCTGCGTACCTCCCACTCATCTCTGCTCTAATCCTTTAAGAAACTCCCGCTTGCTGGTATGACCTCCTTCCTTCCCTTCGCAGCGCCGATCACTTCTCTATATCCGTCCTCACAAATCGCTTGTGATCAAAATCGCCACATTCCTGATTCACTTAAGCTGCGCTTTAGAATGATTTCATGGTTTTTCCCCATGTCTCAATCTGTCTTTAGGCCGTTTTGGCCACAACGCTATCCGTTCCTGCCAATATACCTCATACTGTTTCCGTGATATGTTACACTTGTCGCAGTAATGACCACGCAACCAAATGCATTTCAATCAGTGCTTGGGTCCACCGATGTTTCCCGACGAGATATCATTTAAAGATCGCGGTTCCTTCCCACCAATTAAGCGTCTCCGCAACGCTATGACACGCTCCGCGGCACCGATCACTTCTCTATATCCGTCCTTAACCGCCTTGTGATCAGAATCGCCACGTTTTCTACATAAACATAGGACATTTAGGTTGCTGACCGCACACGCAGATACCTAGGTACCCCACATCGCTTCCGTGATACCCCCGTCGTTAGCACACAGCCCAGCATATTCCATCAGCGCTTCCTTCACCGATGTTTCCCGACGAGGTATTAGCTCATTCTCCCGACATATAATCAGTTTACATTGACTATAAATCATTTTGTGATATTTGTCACCAATATTTATTGATCTATTGCAACATGTTCTGATATAATTAATCGTTTTGGAAATTGTATTTGGAGCAGGGGAACGGCGGGGATTAATCGGGGGCACACTTTAAATGGGGACATTCCTTCCCCTAAGGGAAGGTGTGTCCCCACACCCTGAAGCAGGAAGGCGATTAGGTCACCCTCCTGCTTTCGATCATTTTTGAGCTGGATTTCCAGAGCCATAATGCTATGTAAGGCCATCGCGGCCAAGGCCAGGTTATTTTCGGCTTTAGGCTAGTCTTTTCTATCAGCTCTTTCCTAAGCCGGTTGTAGAGATAAACGTCTATTTGTAATCACTCTCTAACCCAGACGCATTCTCCTTTTCTAATTATCTCAAAAGCGTCCGACACTTTTGAGATAATCCGTTTCTTCTGGTTGATCCGGTTTGCTGGTGATCTTTTTATTTACAGTACTAAAAATATTTTCTTTTCCACCTTTTCCATCCACATCATTAATCACTCTAATAAGGGTCTCTGCGTTTATGCGGTGCTTCAGGATTAAAGGCAGCATCCGGTTAACATCATTTATCGATACCTGATCTCTATCCTTTATTATACTATATAGCACGGCACCCTGCTGCATAGCTTCAATAGCTCTGATGCTCTCCAAATTATGTTTTACATAGAGGCGGGCAATGTAGTTACGCACAAAATCAGGTATATCAGCCTGATTATAAAGTTCAGCCGATCTCAATATAGCCTCCGTATATTCTTGATGTTGTTTTTCAACGTCCATCACATTGTTTTGATCCCTGTCAGCATCTATTTTATTAGTATGAAAATTCTCCTTAAGCATCTTCGATAGAACGTCCATTGATGTAGGCCTACCCATATAACAAACCATATCAAAGCGATCAGAGAGCTGCCTTCTTATCTCTTCCAAGGGCCCTGGATCTTCATCAGGATTAGAAGCCGCCCAGACGGAAACAATGACCTTTAAATGAACTACCGGAAGACCAGCTTCTTCAATTTGCAGATGTCCGGGTTTAGACCCCATTAAATCCAGCAAAATATCGGTAATTTCCGGTGCTGTATCGGCCAGGCGGTTAATTTCATCAATAAAGAGAATCCCTCGGTGAGCCTGAGGGATAAGACCGGGGAGAAGACGTGCCTCGGGATTCCTGCCATCAGTCAGTTTCTCCAGGTCTATGCTGCCGGCAACCGTGCCTACCTTGGCTGAATGAGATATTTCTAAAAACGGCATAGGGATTTCTTCAATACCTAAATCGACTATCTCTTGTTTAGATAATCCGCGATGATGTGGACAATGAGGTTCCTCTGGATCGCAATTATAGATGCAGCCTTTGATTCGCTTAATAGTGGGCAATATATCCTGTGCCTTCCTCATAATAGTAGTCTTGCCCGTCCCCCTTAATCCTTCGGCATGGATGTGTAATGGTTCACCATCGTAGGTGGAGACAATAGACATATTAACCATCTCGAAAAGCGCCTCATTGCCCTCATAACGTTCCAGCTTTGCGTATTGTAACATTTACAGACCTCCTATCTAAACATAATAACGAAATAGCTGCGTACCTTGCACTCACCTCTGCTTTAAAAAACTTCCCCCGCCTGACGAGATCCTCCTTTCTTCCCTCCGCAGCACCGATCACTTCTTGATATCCGTCCTCATTAACCGCCATGTGATCAAAATCGCCACGTTTTCATATTCACTGCTCAGTTGCGCTTACCTATAAATATCCTGTAAATACTGGGTCTTAAGCCAAGGTCATGATACCGAACAATACCAAACCCATAATGAGTATGGCTGCGATTCCACCAAAGGCAATTATTATCGCCCAAAATGTCCAATCGTCCGGTTTTTTACGAGTTACAGGATTAGCACCGTCGTTGTTGAAGGAGTCAATTGCATTTAAATAATCCTCTAACATCGTTTTCACCTCCTGCTTTTGTGGGTTGTATTCGTTGCCGTTCTGTAAGTTACTTGACTATATACAGAGCAAGATTCGTACCAATTCGGATTAATTTCACAATAAATATTTTGCTTTCAGAAATGCCGTAAATACCTAGTTTACAATATAAATCAATTTGTCTGAACATATTCAAAGAATATTACTTTGTCACAATTGTGTTATAATTATGTTATGCAGTTGTAACAATGGGACATATTTGTTACACTGAAGGCACATAGTTTACTGGGGGAGGTAGAGTATGGCCAACTTTATAGAAATCATCCGAATTAAAGAAGAAAATTGTACCAATTGTCATCAGTGCATCGCCGTCTGTCCCGTAAAAATATGCAATAACGGCAGCGGTGATGTGGTTCAATTTAATAACGATTTATGCATAGGGTGCGGTAGGTGCGTCGATGCGTGTTTAAAAAGCCACGGCGGAGTAGTTGAAAAAAGTGCCCGTTTGATTATTGATGACACCCCTCGGTTATTAAACGACCTGCCCGAAAAGGAAATTGTCGCTCTAATTGCACCCTCCGCTCCAGGTAATTTTAATTTGAGCAAACTGATTACGGCTTTAAAACAGTTGAATATTAAGCATGTATATGATGTGTCTCTGGGTGCAGAAATTACAGTTGCACTTTATCGCCAGGCAATTGAGAATAAGCTGGTTAAATTGCCGCTTATATCTTCGCCCTGTCCGGCCATTGTCAAGTATATTCAGGTAACACATCCGAGACTAATTGGGCATCTGGCTCCTTTTGGCAGCCCTGTCCATAATCTCGCTGTTTATATAAACTCAATCCATCCTGAAGCCGAACTGGTTTTCTTTTCTCCATGTCTGGAGAAGACCAGGGAGATTCGAAACCATAAATTCATCAAATATAATGTACTCTATCAATCATTGCATAATATTTTGGAGGAGAGAGGCATTAACCTGGATATGTTGCCGGACGGGGAATTCGACAATTTAGTTCCGGCAGGTATTGCCACTAATTTTTCTACCCCCGGCGGCCTTAAAGAATCTTACCTATACCACTATCCCGATACTCCGCCCAGTTCTATTGCCAGAGTGGAGGGGGCGCTAGTTTTTGAGAGTTATCTGCGCAGCCTTCAGGAATCAATTAGAAATGGGGATTCTCATCTACCCTTGATAGTTGATATTTTAAGTTGTGAAAAGGGATGTAATGCAGGTGTGGGATGCATTAACAAATCAATCAGGGAAATAGAATATGTTGTTGCTGCCCGTTCTGAGCAAAGCATAAACAATAAAGCCGTTAATAAAAAACTGAACTTGTTAATAGCGGATATAATCAATACCCATGATTTTATATTTCAGGATTATGATGATTTGTCATATTTACATCAAATCAAAATACCAAATAATGACGAATTAGAAAACATCTACGTTAATATGCTTAAGCTTGAGGAAAAGGACTTCAGGAATTGCGCTGCCTGTGGTTATAGCTCATGCTATTATATGGCGTTAGCTATTTATAACGGTCTCAACAAAATACAGAATTGTCACTTGTACCAGGAAAAAGAATTACGCAGAGAACAACAGGCTATTCATATCATGCATATGGAGTTGACATCTGTTTTCAATTCCATGACCGATGGGTTAATAGTTCTCGATAAAGAGGGATGGGTATCTCAATCAAATCCCGCCGCCCAAGAAATAACCGGTTATGCAGATGAAGATTTTATAGGCGTTCATGTCATTGATCTTTTCAGCGGCAAAGCCCCTTATACTATGAAGCTTTTGGAAACCGGAGAGTCTTTTAGAGACAGGGAAATTCTAATCGATGGTATACGGGGCAAAATACATGCCACAGCCTCAGGCAAACCCAGGTTTGATGAGAACAAAAAAGTGACCGGCGCCACCATTATTCTTAGACCTATAGCCCGGGTGCAGGAATTAGTAAATACTATTAGCGGTGCTCAGGCCAGCTTTACTTTTAGTTCCATTATAGGTGAAGATAAGAATTTAAAGAATTCAATTAGGCTGGCTATAATAGCTAGTGCTAACGATTCCACCGTTCTCCTGCAAGCCGCCAGCGGTACTGGCAAAGAAATATTTGCCCAGGCCATTCACAATGGCAGTTGGCGTAAATCTGGCCCTTTTGTGGCTATTAATTGTGCTGCTATACCTAGAGAATTGGTAGGCAGTGAACTTTTTGGTTATGTGGATGGAGCATTCACCGGAGCCAGAAGAGGAGGAAGACCGGGGAAATTTGAACTGGCTAATAAGGGAACTCTCTTTTTGGACGAAATTGGAGATATGCCCCTGGAGCAGCAAGCTATGTTACTGCGGGCCATCGAGGAGAAGGCGATTTTAAGAGTGGGTGGTGATTCCTTGATAAACGTGGACTCTAGAATAATCGCGGCTACGAATCAAGATCTGCTTTCATTGGTTGAACTGGGAAGGTTCCGGGCTGATCTTTACTACCGGCTGAATGTAGTAAAGATTTCAATTCCTCCATTGAAGGAAAGACGTGAAGACATTAAACTTTCGTTCGAATACTTCGTAAAGGAAATGTCATCCCGTTTTAATAAACGCATTACCGGTATTGACGAAGAAGTCATAAAATGTCTGGAAGCCTACGATTGGCCGGGAAATATTCGTGAAGTGCAAAATGTGGTGGAGAGAACTCTTTTGATTGTTGAGGATGGTTATATAACGGTAGATTGCTTACCGCGAGAAGTTGTTGGATCGACTGACATAAATTCCAGGTATAGTTTTGCCGGTGACTACCGGGATTTTGCCTCACTGCCATTACTATCGAACCGCAGCACACGCAAACTTCAAGTGGGAGAACAGGAAAGGGTAAAACTCATTCGCACCTTGGATAGGCATGGGGGCAATGTAAGCAAGACTGCTGCTGAGTTGGGGATGTCACGCAACACCTTGTACCGGAAAATGAAAAGCTACGATATCAGTAATTAAGGAGCAATCAGGGGTGCCGGGCGCACCAATAAAAAACCGGAAGGTAATCAAGTTACCTTCCGGCTTTCTTTAATTATTTTAGTTTTTTTCCGCTGCGTTGATGCGGGCTATAGATCTCTGCAAGGCCATCTGGGCCCGAACAATGTTTGTATCTGCGTCTCTGGCGGCTAGTCTTCTCTCGGCCCTTTCCTTCGCTGCTTTGGCCCGTAAAACATCTATCTGTGGTCCGGGTTCCGCAGTTTCTGCAAGGACGCGGGCTTCATTTGACATTACTTCCATAAATCCACCGCTCACAGCCATTTTTTTAATGGAACCATTTACATCGGTATATCTTAAAACACCGATATTCAGAGCGGCAATCAAAGGGGCATGGTTTCTCAAAACACCCAGTTCGCCATTGACTTCCGGTACAACTATAAACTGAACCTCATCTTTAAAAAGAAGTTCTTCAGGAGACACTATTTCAAGCATGAAGGTTCCCGCCATGGGCTACGCCCCCAATCGTTTAGCTTTAGCAACTGCCGTTTCAATATCTCCTACCATATAGAACGAATCTTCAGAGAGATTATCATGTTTCCCTTGTAGAACCTGAGTGAACGATTCAACCGTATCCGCAACTCTACAATAAATTCCAGGGCTGCCGGTAAACTGTTCAGCAACATGGAAGGGCTGTGATAGGAATCTCTGAATCTTTCTGGCTCTGGCTACGACAATCTTATCTTCGTCGGACAATTCATCCATACCAAGGATAGCGATGATATCCTGTAGTTCTTTATATCTCTGCAATATCTGCTGTACGCCGCGAGCGGTGAAATAATGCTTCTCACCCAATATCTGCGGGTCCAGAATACGAGAGGTAGAATCCAGCGGATCAACGGCCGGATAGATTCCCAGCTCGGAAATCGCACGGGACAGAACCGTAGTAGCATCCAAATGCGCAAATGTGGTTGCTGGCGCGGGGTCAGTCAAATCGTCAGCGGGCACATAAACTGCCTGTGCTGAAGTGATTGAACCTTTGCGGGTACTGGTAATACGTTCTTGCAATAGACCCACGTCAGTTGCCAGAGTCGGCTGGTAACCAACGGCGGAAGGCATACGGCCTAGAAGCGCAGACACTTCGTTGCCGGCCTGTGCAAAACGGAATATATTATCGATAAATATCAGAACGTCCTTGCCGGCGCTATCACGGAAGTACTCCGCAACTGTCAATCCGGTAAGACCAACCCTCAGTCTGGCTCCGGGAGGTTCATTCATCTGGCCGAATATCAAAGCGCATTTATCGATAACGCCGGACTCTACCATTTCACCCCATAGATCGTTGCCTTCACGGGTTCTCTCTCCCACGCCGACGAATACGGAGTATCCACCATGCTCGGAAGCAATGTTTCTAATCAGTTCCTGGATAATAACGGTCTTGCCAACTCCGGCGCCGCCGAACAGTCCAACCTTACCGCCCTTAGCGTAAGGACAAATCAAGTCGGCAACCTTTATGCCTGTTTCCAGTATCTGGGTTGCTGGCAATTGGTCTACCAGTAAGGGTGGGTCACGATGGATGGCCCAGTATTCAGAAGCCGCAACTGGTCCGGCTTCATCAACCGGTTCGCCCAATACGTTAATTATTCTGCCCAAACAGCCGTCTCCCACTGGAATCTTAATGGGAGCTCCAGTATTCTTGGCTAACATTCCCCTGATGAGACCATCAGTAGGACTTAGCGCAACACATCTAACAATATCATTGCCTAGGTGCTGCATAGCTTCCAAAGTAACACTAATATTTGCAACAGCCCCAGCTTCGCTTTGATCTTCAGATTTTATAGTAACAGCGTTCATTAGATCCGGTAATTCGCTAGGCTTAAAGCGGATATCCACAACCGCGCCTATAACCTGCGTTACCTCCCCTGTTGTTACATTCGCCATTCTCTACTTTCCTCCTTTATTGAGAGCTTCGGCGCCACCAACAATGTCCAGAATCTCATCGGTTATTGCCGCCTGTCTGACCTTGTTCATCTTCAGGGTTAGGTTGCCAATAATTTCCCCGGCGTTTTGGCTGGCATTGCCCATGGCGGTCATTCTGGCACCCTGCTCACTGGCTTTGCCTTCCAGCATCGCATGGTATATTTGGCTACCCAAGTATCTGGGTAACAAGTTTAACAAAATGCTCTCAGCACTGGGTTCATAAATGTACTCCACATTACGTTCGTCAGCCTCACTGGCCTCTGGCGGCTCAATGGGGAGTATTTTGACTAGAGTCGGAACTTGGCGCAGGACATTGACAAATTTCGCATATACCAGGTAAATCTCATCATATTCCTCATTTTCATAGGCATTGATTACATATTGAGAAATCTCTCTGGCATCAGAATAACTGATCTTATCGCCTAAATTAACAAATTCAGCCTCTACTCCTATTCTTTTGCGGAAAAAATCACGGCCCTTTCTGCCCACAGCGATTATGCCGTTTTCGGGTTTCCTTTCATCTGCAGCGATGGAATCTGTGGTAGCCCTTATAATATTTGTATTATAACCTCCACATAATCCTCTATCCGCGGTGACAACAATATACCCGACCTTAGTAACATCGTCCCTTTTTACCAGCAGAGGATGTTCCACGTCAGCGGACACTCCTACCAACCTGGCCAGAGTCCCTTTTAATGTCTCAGTATAAGGCCGTGACTTCTCAGCAGCCTCCTGCGCACGGCGCAACTTGGCGGCTGCAACCATTTTCATGGCTTTGGTTATCTGCTGGGTATTTTTGATACTGCGTATTCTACGCTTTAGATCTTTTACACCTGCTCCTGCCATATTATATCACCGCCTAAACTGCGAACACGGATTTAAAATCTTGTATAGCCTTAACCAGTTTTGCGTTGGTTGCATCATCAATCTTTTTGCTGTCTGATATGCTCTTCAGTACATCCGTATTAGAACGCAGGTACTTAAGGAACTCATTCTCAAACTGGGAAATATCCTTTGTGGGAATATCATCCAAATGACCATTGACACCACAGAATATTATGGCTACCTGATCTTCCATAGACATAGGTGCATACTGTCCCTGTTTCAGAACCTCAACAACTTTTTCACCGCGGGTTAAGCGGGCCAGAGTTGCTTTATCAAGATCGGAACCAAACTGGGCAAATGCGGCTAGTTCACGGAACTGAGCCAAATCCAGGCGCAACTGTCCGGCAACGGATTTCATGGCTTTGGTTTGAGCTGAACCACCTACGCGGCTAACGGAAAGTCCGGCGTTGATAGCTGGACGTTGGCCTGCATAGAATAGGTCAGTCTCCAAATATATCTGTCCATCAGTAATGGATATAACATTAGTCGGGATATAAGCTGATACGTCGCCAGCCTGGGTCTCAATGATCGGCAGTGCGGTTATCGAACCTCCGCCCATACCATCATTTAGTTTACAAGCTCTTTCCAGCAAACGGGAATGCAGATAGAAAACGTCGCCGGGATATGCTTCACGTCCGGGTGGCCGGCGGAGCAACAGGGACATTTCACGATAAGCTACCGCGTGTTTGGAAAGATCGTCATAAATAATTAAAACGTCTTTCTTTTCGCCTTCCATAAACTCTTCAGCCATCGCAACTCCGGCATACGGGGCCAGATACAGCAACGGTGCCGGTTCGGAGGCGGTGGAGGCTACGATTATGGAATAATCCATAGCACCCATTTCTTCTAATTTCGCATGAATTCCGGCTATGGTTGATTGCTTTTGGCCGATACCAACATAAATGCAGATTAGGTCTTTTTTCTCTCTCTGATTAATTATGGCATCAATAGCAATCGCGGTCTTTCCAACCTGGCGATCGCCAATTATCAACTCGCGCTGTCCCCTGCCGATGGGAACCATGGAGTCAATAGCCTTGAGTCCGGTCTGCATTGGAACGTTAACAGGTGCTCTGGTTACAACACCATGGGCAACCTTTTCAATCGGTTTAAATGTGTTAGTATTTATGGGTCCTTTACCATCCAACGGCTGTCCCAAAGGATTTACTACGCGTCCTAACAAAGCTCTTCCTGTTGGTACTTCCATGATTCTGCCGGTAGCCTTAACTACATCGCCTTCTTTAATGTGCGAATATTTACCTAGTAGCACAGCTCCAACATTATCCTCTTCCAGATTGAGCACCATTCCGTAGGTACCACCTGTGAATTCCAGCAATTCGCCAGCCATGGCTCCCTGTAATCCATAGACTCTTGCGATACCGTCACCGACGTAGATGACTGAGCCCACATTGCTGACCTCGACCTCGGATTGGTAGCGCTCCAGTTGTTCTTTTAATATGGCGCTAATCTCTTCCGGTCTAATACTCATTTAAATGCTCACCCCTATCGATTTTAACTTATCTTTGCAGTCTTGAGGTTTTTCTTCAGCATCTCCAGCTTTTTTGCAACCGAGGCGTCAATTATCTTGTCGCCCATTCTTATCTTAACCCCTCCCAGCAAGGCGGGATCAATAGTAAGATTTAGCTGTATAGTCTTGCCTGACGAACTTGACAAAGTCTTCGCAAGCGCGTCAACCTCTTCCTCCGGCACGGGCATCGCAGATATTATTTCTGCTTTCTTAATACCGTGGGATTCATCAGCCATCTCTTCGTATTCCTTAAATATTAAATCAAGATAGATCTCACGTTTCTTATCAAGTACCAGAAGTATAAAATTCAAAGTGACCTGTGACACCGCCTGAGCAAATAGCTTATTCGCAATATCCTTCTTGTCAAGGGCGGGTACTAGAGGATGGGCAAAATATTCCTTAAGACCTTCTATTTCCTCTATGCTTTGAACTATTTTTCCGAGTTCACCTTGATATTCATCTACCTTACCGGCTTCACGGGCAATGCTAAAAAAGGCTTCAGCATAGCGCCTGGCGACGCTCTTGTTTAGCATAGGAGATCGCCTGCTTCATTAACGAATTCTTTTACCATCTTCTGATGGTCGGCTTCGGTGATAGCTCTGCCCAATACTTTCTCCGCAGCCATCAAAGCCAGAGTAGCTGCCGTATCTCTGAGTTCTACCTTTGCCTGTGCGGTAGCCACTTGGATTTCGGTTGTACCCTTGGCAACTATTGCAGCATATTCTTCTTTTGCTTTGGCCAACATATCATTCTTGGCATCTTCGGCTGATTTTGTGGCCCGACCTACTATCTCCTGGGCTTCCTTACGGGATTCGATCAAGTTGGCTTGAGCTTCTTTTCTCATCTGCTCAACTTCAACTTTTAACTCTTCTGCATGCTTAATGGAACTCTCAATAGTTGTGGTCCGCTGGGCCAGCATATCACTAACCGGATTAAAAGCGAATTTGTACAAAATAGCCAGCAATACAAAGAAGTTGACTGCTGACCAACCGATCACGTATAAATTCGGGAAAGCCGGAGGAACGCCATGCGGAGCGGCTATCGGAGCATTTCCGCCTTCCGAAGCCAAACAGAGAGCTGCAAATCCCATTACCATAATTAAGGATAAAAGGAGGCCTGATAGGTAAACCCATTTGTTCCTTTTCACGGATGTGCTACCTCCAATCTCTAGTGCTTAAATAATACTGGGCGATAGAGCTAGGGTGTGACTTATAAATGAACCTGCCCTACCGCCCTCCAGTAATAGATGACCTTTTTGCTTATCTCATTATTTCTTTAGCAATAACCAATACTAGGCTGTCATTTTTCCAACTAACATGAATGCAATCAACAAACCATAGATAGTTAAGGTTTCAATGAAGGCCAAGCTTATGAACAGTAATGTTCTGATGTCTCCGCCTACCTCAGGCTGTCTGGCGATAGCTTCGATAGCTTTGCCACCGGCAATACCCATACCAACACCGCCACCAAGACCGGCGATAGATACCGCTATACCAGCTCCTATTGCTATAATACCCATTATTTCCCCCCCTTTCCTGTTGCAATGCAATATACATTGGCAATAATATATGATTAATTTTAATGACCCCCACCAGAAGATGCAGCTATGTAACTAGCTGACAACAATGTAAACACGATTGCTTGTATGGCACCAAGCATAACACTCAAGCCCATTAACGCTGTCGGAACTAAAAACGGTGCCATGAATAACAGGTAGGCAATTATCATTTCTTCGCCAAAGATATTGCCAAATAGACGGACGGTGAGGGATAGTGGGTGCGCAACTTCTTCGAGAAGGTTGAGTGGCAAAAATGCCGCCATTGGACTTACAAAATGCCCCAGATAGTGAGCCCCATGTTCTTGGAATCCTGCGATATGAACTGTAAATGCTGTGATTAGTGCCAAGGCCACGGTAACATTCCAGTTACTGGTGGGTGGTTGGAATCCTTCAATGTGAGCGGCCCCAGGAATCAAACCACTATAATTGCTTAAGATTATGAATAGGAAAAACGTTGAGAGCAGAGGAGCATACTTCTTCGCGATGTGTTCCTCGTCCATCACCTGGGTAAAGAAATCATACGTAAAGGTGACTATCATCTCCACACCATTCTGCAAACCCCTTGGAATCACTTGCATACTGCGCGTACCGAAAAAGGCAGCCAAACCGAGCACAGCAATAATAGCCCATTGGGTTACAATTAAATGATCCACTGGAATCGGTCCCAAGTGAAAAAATACACCATCCCACATACCAAATATCATCTTTTCTCCCCCCTTCCTATAAAAAAATTATTATTTTTGGTTTTGTCGACCCCTCGCTGTGACCGGATCCAAAACTTCAAAACCTAATTTAAACTAGCTAACTATCACCCTCGTTTTTATTATCCTGGTCTCCCCGCAAAGCACTTTTGCGGCTATCTTCCATCAATTTGTCCCAGAGCATTTTACCCGCTGTGGCAGCGCCCAGCATAAACCCAATAATTGTGTAAAGATTACCGGTATCAAACCTGGCGTCCAACCACTTACCGCCAAATAAGCCAACGCCTATAGCCGCACCGACAGAAGTGGCAAGATTTATGGCCATCGTAAGAGCCTTAGCCCAGTTCTGCCTTTTTTGTACCACCAAATAACCACCCTTAGCTCTGGCCAAGAGATATTTATTGAAAAATACCCCTCATACCAATTCTACATACTTATTGAAAACCCTTTTTGCTGAGGCAAAAATCTTATTTTTTTTTATCAAGATATGTTTAATAAGAAAAGTAAAAATCTGTGGTAAACTCTATAATCTCAGCGTTGACACGCTTATTGTCTTTCTCTTTGTTATTATACTGTTAAATTTAGCCTTGTGAATTATGTAATTTACTGTCACATAGTGTATGGTTATTCGCTATCAAATTTAAAAAACCTTCTCGTTAAAATAATTTTTCTGTTATTATCTATTTTATCGAGTCAGATACCCTTTGTTTTGCAGTTTTTCCAAATGTTTTTGCAGTAATTCCTCAATGTCGATACCAAATTTTTCCTCCATAACAAACATCATGGTTACGGCAGTCTGGGCTACATCCAATAATTCCTGGGCTATTTGCTGAACTACTGTTTCGTTATCCATCTGAACCTTCTCGCCGCTCAAACCTCGATATTTACCAATACACTGAGCAAGCTCGCCAGCCTCTTCCATTAGTTTCAATGCCGTTGATTCAAGAGTTGGGTTAAGACGATTCAACCTGGGTAGGGATAGAGTTTTTGTGTCCATCATTAAGACTCCCCTTTTTTTCGGCTAGATATTTCAACCAACTCTATCCCCGCCTCTTTCATAAATTGTAGCGCCAGGTCATCGTCGAAATTACCCCGGTGTACTACTCTAGCAATGCCAGCATTGATTAACATTCTAGCACAAATGATACATGGCTGGTTGGTGCAATAGAGAACCGTATCCTGGGTTGACACCCCATAATAAGCAGCATTAATTATGGCATTCTGTTCAGCATGAACCCCTCGGCAAAGTTCATATCGCTGACCGGAGGGAATACCCATTTCTTCCCGCAGACATCCCAAATCCAGGCAGTGTCCCAAAGCACGCGGAGCTCCATTGTACCCGGTGGCAATGATGCGATCTTTTCTAACCAGTACTGCTCCTACATGCCGACGCAAACAAGTGGAACGCCCAGAGACCATTTGGGCCAGATCTAAAAAATATTCATCCCAAGATGGTCTTATATAAGCGGCATCCTTAGTCATCTCTTGCCTATAATCCATACAAGGGATACTTGTCACATAAGCCCTTTACAATTTCACGGGCCTCCTGGATCTTCTTGTCTTCGTTAGGATAATCGAGCGCCAGGGCAATTGCAACAGCCATTTTCTGCATATCCTCGCTGCGTAATCCCCGGCTGGTAACTGCAGGGGTTCCGATCCTTATGCCGCTTGTTACAGTCGGTTTTTCCGGATCGAAAGGTATGCCGTTTTTGTTTACCGTAATATTTATCGATTCCAAAATAGCTTCCGCTTCTTTTCCATTTAATTTCTTAGTACGTACATCCACCAGCATCAGGTGATTATCGGTCCCTCCTGAAACAAGCCGCAATCCGTTTTCTATTAGACTTGTGGCCAGCATCCGTGCATTATCCACGATATGGCCCTGATATGTTTTAAAATCGGCTTGTAATGCCTCCTGGAAACACACCGCTTTGGCAGCTATGACATGCATAAGTGGTCCACCCTGAATACCGGGAAATACGGCTGAATTAATTTTCGCCGCCCATTTTTCTCCGCATAAAATAAGTCCACCCCGTGGTCCCCGTAAGGTTTTGTGGGTGGTGGTAGTGACAAAATCCGCATAGGGAACAGGGCTTTGGTGTAGCCCGGCAGCCACAAGGCCAGCAATATGGGCCATGTCTACGAAAAGCAATGCGCCTACTTCGTCGGCAATCTCCCGGAACTTCTTGAAATCCAGTGCCCGAGGGTAAGCGCTGGCCCCGGCCACAATCATTTTGGGACGGGTCTCTTTGGCTATTTTAAGCAGTTTATCATAATCTATCATTTCCGTTTGAGGATCAACCCCATATTCAGAAAACTGAAAATATTTCCCCGAAAGGTTAACTTTGCTGCCATGAGTGAGATGCCCCCCGTGGCTTAGGTTCATCCCCAATACGGGATCGCCGGGTTTTAATGCGGCAAAGTATACGGCGGTATTGGCCTGGGCGCCTGAATGGGGTTGTACATTGGCATGCTCAGCTGCAAAGAGTTTTTTCGCTCTGTCAATTGCCAGGCTTTCGGCCACATCTACATATTCGCAGCCTCCATAATATCTCTTGCCCGGATATCCTTCGGCATATTTATTGGTCATTACCGATCCTTGAGCTGCCATAACCGCCCGGGAAACAAAGTTTTCCGAAGCTATAAGCTCAAGCTTGTTGCTCTGCCTTCTCTCTTCATTGGCAATGGCTTCCGCGATCTCCGGGTCTACCGGTCTGACATAGCGTTCAATATAATCCAAACTACTAAACCCTCTCTCTGCATTTATTTTCTAGTGCCGTTATTTTATCCACCCGTTTTTGGTGTCTTCCTCCTAAAAAATCAGTTGTTACAAAGGTTCTAACAATTTCATCGGCCAGGCCGCACCCTATCAACCGGGCACCCAGGGCTAGTATATTAGCATCATTGTGTTCGCGCGCCAGCCGGGCCGCAAACAGGTCATTGCATAGAGCCGCCCTGATGCCCGGTATTTTATTAGCCGCAATGGAAATACCTATCCCTGTCCCGCAAACCAGGATGCCTGGGATGTTTTTATGCAATACCAGCAGACTTACTTGTTCTGCGATATCAGGATAATCAACTGAATCTTCATTGTAGGTTCCGCAGTCAATCGTATTGTAACCTTCCCCCGCTAGAATTGCAATAATCTCCTTTTTCATATGTACGCCGGCGTGATCGCTCCCAATGGCTATATCCATAAATCTCACCTCATTTTGATTCTATAACTATATTTATTAGCCTGTCCACCAGGAGTTTAAGTTGAACAAGGCTATGCCTATAAGCATTTATATCCTGTCCGTACGGGTCCCGTACTTCTCCGGCGTCATCTCCGGTGAATTCACTCAGCGTATATATCCCCTCAAGTTTCTCAGGGTAGTTTTGTATTAAATAGTCGCGTTGGCTTATAGTCATAGTTAATATCAGATCCGCTTCCCGGATAAGTGCCCCACGCAAACGAGAGGATCGGTGCATGCTGATATCGATACCCTCCTCCCGCATCACTGTAATGGCTTGCGGAGAAGCAGCCAAGTCATCATGAGCGGATAATCCGGCAGAATATATCTGAAAGCTTTCGACTTCCGATTCCAAGCCTATTTCCTGCAGGCGTTTTAAAAACAATGCCCTCGCCATAGGACTTCGGCAGGTGTTGCCGGTGCAGATAAATAATATATTCATGGCCTTTACCACCTTATAAGATAAAGTTCATAGTGCTAACCTGATTGCCAGACCTAGGAGCACCAATCCGCCGGCCACCTGCGCATAACTTCCATACATCCGGTTGAACAGCTTGCCGCCTTTAAAACCGATTATCGTCATGGTTCCGGCTACCAGGCCTATTATCGCTGCAGAATAAAAAACCGGAGTCTGAAATAGGGTACCCAGGCTAAATCCTACCGCCAGGGCATCTATACTCACTGAAGTCGTTAATATGGTCAGACCTACCCATCCGCCTTCTGATATCTCCTCAGGCGGCCTTCTATCACTCCGCCCAAACGGGATGGCTTGCGGTTTGCTTTCCAGGTACGCCTTCCAGATCATATTGGCTCCCAAATAGGTCAGTAGTACCGCCCCCAATCGTCCGGCCCAAATACCCAGCAAATGTCCGGCCGCGATACCCAATTTAAGGCCCAGCAGAGGCATTATCACGTGAAATATTCCCACCATACAGGAAAACTTCAGTTCATAGCCGTGCGACACACCCTTTAAGCCCATAGCCACGGCCAGGGATAAGGCGTCAACTCCCAGCACGATTGCCACCATTATAATAGCAATAAATTGATCTATCAATGCAAATATGGCTCCTTTGAAGCTATTCTCTGGATGCGGCTCTGTTAATGCGATCCATCATGGCCGGAGCAAGTCTGGCCAGCTCTGGATCTAACGGGGCAAAAACCAGAATTTCAACTCCATTTTCTTCTGCATCCCGGAGTATGGAGTAAAGGGATACTCCCTGTCCAGACAAATCGAGATCATAAACTATGCTTTCCCTTTCTATTTTATGCCTCGGCATACCAGCAATATGTACCGTACCCGTTTTCATACCTTGGGCGTTTAGAGTATCCAATTTGTGCTTTAAATCTTCCTCGTTCTCACTTATTATAACTTGACACTTCATAATATATTGAGGCAACGATTCTGCCTGAACTATGTCTATTTTTTGTCCCATATATTCTTCCAGAACGTCCACTCTTATAGCTCCGCTCCGCAGTATCCTACAACTGCCGGAACTTAGATCAAGCAAGGTTGATTCGAGCCCACTGCCAGTTTCTCCAGCATCCAGCACGGCAGCGATGCTGCCATCCAAATCCTGCTTGACATGTCCGGCGTTGGTGGGGCTGGGACGACCATACAGATTTGCGCTGGGAGCGGCCAGGGGCCCGGTTGCTTCAATTAGCGCCAGAGCTACCGGGTGAGAAGGCATGCGCAAACCCACCCCAACTTGACCCCCCCTTACAATTTCCGGCACCCTGGATTGGGATGGCAGTATAATTGACAACGGGCCAGGCCAGAAGTGCTCCATCAGCTTCTGAGCAGTAGGGCTTATTTCTTTAACCAACCCATCGACCTGAAGCAGACTGCTGACATGAACCAGCAGGGCATTCTCAGGCGGTCTCCCTTTAGCCTGAAATATCTTCTCCACCGCCAGAGGGTTGAAAACATCCGCACCCAGGCCATAAACTGTCTCGGTGGGAAAGGCTACCAGTTCTCCAGACTTTATATACTGGGCCACTATATGTATGATTTCCTGTTCGGGCTGGCGGGCATTCACCTTAAGATACTGGGTCGTTCTCATTGGAAATTCCTCCGAGCTTTTATCAATCGGTCTCTTCCGGCGCCATCTTTAATGATTTCCACCTCAGTAAAACCCTGCATCATCTCTTTAGCCGCATCTGCTTGGGCAGGATCAATTTCCCATAACGTATACCCGCCCGGACGCAAGATCTCATAAGCCTGCGGTAAAAGACGCCGGTAAATGTCCAGACCATCCCCGGGGGCCAGTAGAGCCAAGCGGGGCTCATAATCCTTAATTCCAATATCCAATTGTGCCCATACCCGCTCCGGAACATATGGTAAGTTGGCGACGACAAGATCCATAGTTCCCTCGCTCCTTAATGGCTCCAATAAGTCACCTTCTCGAAACTTAACCTCAACACCGTGCATCTCGGCATTCTTCCGTGCAATATCCAGTGCGGCGCTTGATAAATCCACCGCCAATACCTCAGCCTGATTCAAATACACGGCCAGGCTGATAGCGATGGCTCCCGATCCGGTGCCTACATCACAAATCCTTATTATGTGATCATTACGAGCCAGACTCAGGGCGGTTTCAACCAGTACCTCGGTATCGGGCCGAGGTATGAGAACATCGGGACTTACTTCAAAGGCAAGTGACATAAACTCCCTCTGTCCGGTTATATAAGCCAGAGGTTCTCCCTCCGCTCTCCTTTTAATAAAGGCTCGATATATTTCTCTTTCGTTTTTATTAACCGGTTCTTCGTAGTTAGCATAAAGATAAACCCGGTTCTTCTCCAAGACACGGGCCAGCAATAACTCGGCCTCTAGCCGAGATTCCTGTATACCCCTGTCGAAAAAATACCGGGTTGTCCATTGCAATAAATCTTTAATTAGCCAGTTTTTCTGCACGATTAGTCCACCTGTTTTAACCGTTCGGCCTGGTCATTAGCCATCAAGGCACCGATAATTTCACCGAGCTGCCCTTCCAATATCTGATCCAATTTATGAAGTGTGAGGTTAATACGATGGTCGCTAACCCGTCCCTGCGGAAAATTGTAGGTTCGAATCCTTTCGCTGCGGTCTCCGGATCCAACCTGACTTTTGCGAGTGCCCGCCATCTCCGTGTTTTTCTCCGCTTCAATGACTTCCTTTAAACGCGAGCGCAAGACCCGCAAGGCCTGAGCCTTGTTTTTATGTTGAGACTTCTCATCCTGACAGGTCACTACCAGACCGGTAGGTAAATGGGTAATCCGTACCGCCGACTGGGTGGTGTTCACACATTGTCCTCCTGGCCCGCTGGAGCAGTAGACATCTATTTTTAAATCATTTTCGTTTATATCTACCTCAACCTCCTCAGCTTCGGGCAATACTGCTACGGTAGCCGCAGAGGTATGTATTCTGCCCCCAGACTCGGTGGAAGGTATCCGCTGTACCCGGTGCACTCCGGATTCATATTTCAGCTTGCTATAGGCTCCCTGGCCATCAATCACAAAGATCAGTTCTTTAATGCCACCCAATTCAGTGAAGTGCGAGTCCATGATATCGATTCTCCAACCCTGTTCCTCTGCATAGCGGGAATACATTCGAAATAGAGTGGCGCCAAAAAGCGCCGCCTCTTCTCCACCTGTTCCGGCCCTAATTTCCATGATAACGCTTTTCTCATCATTGGGATCGGTGGGCAGGAGCAAGACTTTAGCCTGTTTCTCCAGTTCTTCCTTTTTGGTTTCGAGACCTTGAATCTCCGACAACAGAAGCGCTTTGAACTCTTCATCGGGATTATCCTTAAGCATAATTCGGGCATCTTCCAGCCCATCATCGGTTGCTTTCAGTTCCCGGTAAACGCCTACTATCTCGGAAAGATCCGAGTAGGCCTTGGCGTATTTCTGGTATTTGCTTTGATCAGCGATAATTTCGGCATTGCTCAAGAGCTCATTAAGCTCATTATATTTAGTTTCCAGGCTTTCCAACTTCTGTAGCATTCTTTTCATATCCTCCTTGTGGGACTTAACATGACATAAAAAAATTTGGACGCAGATTAATAACGCTTATACACGACAAATCAACGGTATATGACTATATACACTTAAGCCGTCTGGAGAGACCCGTCTAGCTCAACTATTTTCAAAGCGGGTTCATCTTTTACTAAAACTGCTCCCAGAGCTGCCAAGGCAACCTCCAATTGATCATCATCAGGCTCACGGGTGGTAAGCTTCTGCAACCATAATCCAGGTGCAATCAGGTACTTGGCCCAAGGGTGCTGGTAGTATTTGCCCGAGAATTTGATAAACTCATAACCTAGACCGGCTACTATCGGGAAGACGGCAATGCGTGACCAAATCCGATAAAACAAAGTCCCCTCCCCCAGTAAAGAAAATACCAGGATGGAAATAACCATCACGATAAGCAGGAAGCTGGTTCCGCAGCGTGGGTGCAGGGTTGTATATTTACGCACGTTGTCCACCGTTAACTCCTCACCCGCTTCATAAGCCAGAATGGACTTGTGTTCGGCTCCATGATACATAAAGACCCGTTCAATGTCTTTCATCTTGGAAATGAGATAAACATAGGTTAAAAAGAATATTATGCGAATTATGCCTTCAACAATATTTTGGCTATACACTCCGCCCAATAGATGCTTGGTATAATGCACAATACCGGTGGGAAGAGCAACAAACAGCAGCAAGGCCATCCCGATAGCCACCAAACCGGTCAAAAACATCTCGCTGGCGCTTATCTCCTCTTCCTCTTCTTCTATGGATAGATTGGCAGATTTATTAAGCATCCTTATTCCTACCACCATGGAATCTATCAGTACATAGCTGCCTCGAATCATCGGCCATTTAAGCCAGGGATATCTTTTTCCAAGGTCATTATTGTCTTCCTTTTCCACCTGGATGCTCCCGTCAGGCTTACGAACTGCCAAGGCAGTATCATTCGGACCGCGCATCATTACCCCTTCAATTACTGCCATACCGCCGTAGTTAAATTTTTTATTCATAATATATCCTTTTCGTGTATTAAACATCGGTTGATACAGAGAAAAAAAGCAGGAACGAATGTCCTGCCAGCAACTAACTTAAACCGTACTTTTTCTTGAACTTTTCTACCCGTCCAGCCGTATCTACTATCCTTAACTTATCCCCGGTGTAGAACGGATGGCACTTCGAGCAAATCTCGACTTTTATACTCTCCTTGGTAGAACCAATTTCCAACTCGTTGCCGCAAGCACATCTGGCTGTGGTACGAAAGTATTTGGGATGTATCTTTTCCTTCATCGCTTTCACCTCGTTTCGTACATCCATAAGCGGAAAAGCTACCTTTTCCACTGTTTATTTTATTGCAAACTGCGAGCAATATTATAACAATTAAATTAACATAAGACAAGAATTACTTATTCAACGTTCGCAGTTTAATGATAATCCTCAATAGACAAAGTAAATGCAACCCTGCCAGGGGAAAAGGATTGCGTTTAATCTTACAAAGTAGAGGCTGCATTTAATCTTAGAAATAAAACCTCTTCTGATCGCCCTGTGAGTTATTATTTTAATGCCTTGCGGGTGATCAGGAGTGTGTATAATGCCTAAGAATAAACATCTAACAGATGAAGAACGCCTACA
>Ga0209340_1000299_pt1 | contig 60347 bp, 63 predicted proteins | sample EPASupsiteSAE323_FD_187266 | JGI IMG/M metagenome (GOLD analysis project Ga0209340, IMG submission 187266) | Bioremediated contaminated groundwater from EPA Superfund site, New Mexico - Sample SAE3-23 (SPAdes) (version 2) | ecosystem: Environmental > Aquatic > Deep subsurface > Groundwater >... | reverse complement strand
GGAGGCGGGGTTACCTTAGGCAAAATCGAGTATCGAGCAAGCCCGAAAGGGAGCAGGTCGTTACCGATTTAACTTACCCCGCGGAGGCGGGGTTACCTTAGGCAAAATCGAGTATCGAGCAAGCCCGAAAGGGAGCAGGTCGTTACCGATTTAACTTACCCCGCGGAGGCGGGGTTACCTTAGGCAAAATCGAGTATCGAGCAAGCCCGGAAGGGAGCAGGTCGTTACCGATTTAACTTACCCCGCGGAGGCGGGGTTACCTTAGGCAAAATCGAGTATCGAGCAAGCCCGGAAGGGAGCAGGTCGTTACCGATTTAACTTACCCCGCGGAGGCGGGGTTACCTTTATCAAGTTCACGAGGTGGCGAGAAATTAGTGGTAGCACGAATTGGAGAAATCGGGCCAGATAGTATCGCCGAAGAAATGGAGATAAGGCCGGGAGATATATTGCTTTCTATAAATGGTCATCCTATAAATGATATTCTCGATTACCAGTTTTATTCCCAGGATGATTACCTACAGGTGGAAATAGAAAAGCCAGACGGGGAAATATGGTCTCTGGAAATTGAAAAAGACTACGATGAGGATCTGGGCTTTCATTTTGCCGAGCCGGTTTTTGATAACATGAAGTCATGCCGGAACCGTTGTGTTTTTTGCTTTGTAGATCAATTGCCGCCCCATATGCGCAAAAGCCTCTATATAAAGGATGATGATTACCGGCATTCGTTTTTATATGGAAATTTTATTACCCTAACCAATCTTTCAGAAAGTGATTGGCAAAAAGTAATAAAGATGCGTCTCAGTCCCCTTTATGTCTCGGTACACTGCATCCAGGCCGATTTGAGAAAGAAAATGTTAGGGAACCGGAGAGCCGGGAGTATCAAAGCAGACCTGCAACGTCTGAAAGAGGCCGGAATAGAGGTGCATACCCAGATAGTACTCTGTCCGGGATGGAACGATGGGGAGGTTTTGCAGGAAACCATAGAAGAATTGGCCGGCTTATATCCCGGGGTTGTTTCTGTCGGGATAGTACCGGTAGGGCTAACCGGGCATCGCGATAAGCTGCCTGTTATGAACCCGGTTACATCTGAACTAGCCCGGCATACAATAAATATTGTAGAAAAATACCAGCGCCGCTTTAGAGAACAGCTGGGTTATGGTCTGGTATATTTAGCAGATGAATTTTATTTACAGGCCTTTATTAACTTGCCTGAAGCTGGATACTATGATGATTATTGCCAGATAGAAAATGGAATCGGCCTTTCGCGGATACTCCTGGATGAGTTTGCAGAACTGGAGCCACATTTGCCGAAGCGAGTTGACCGGCGTGAGGTCTATCTGGTTACCGGCAAATCAGCCGTACCGGTTTTAGAGGTTCTAGTTACGCGGCTTAACCAGGTGCTGGGATTATCAGTTTGCTTGATTCCTATAGCAAATATTTGTTTTGGCGGAGGCGTTTCTGTTACCGGATTGTTGACCGGTCAAGACATAATGAAGGTTATAGGTCAGGCTTACCACGGGAAAAGGGTAATTATACCCGCAGTGGTTTTTAGAGAAGGGCAGGATACACTGCTGGATGACATAAGCCTGGAAGATATAAAAGATAGTTCCGGCGCCGACATCCGCACCGTCGATGGCAGCGCCCGCAGCCTGATAGAGGCAATCCTGGCGGATTAATGATAGAGAAATTTGGAGGTATATTGATGGCAAAACCTGTGGTTGCAATAGTCGGCAGACCTAATGTCGGCAAATCAACCCTTTTTAATCGCCTCGTGGGAGCGCGTAAAGCGATTGTGGAGGATATTCCCGGGGTCACTCGTGACCGGCTTTATGATGTATCGGATTGGGCCGGCCGGGAGTTCATTATTATTGATACCGGTGGTATACGCTTTGATGATGGGGATATTTTTACCCGTGAAATCAAGCTTCAAGCTGAAATAGCCATTGAAGAGGCCGATGTGATATTATTCGTACTAGATGCTCAGGAAGGGGCGTCACCTGAGGATGAACAGGTGGCCAATATGTTGCGCAAGAGCAAGAAGCCGGTGATTCTGGCAGCGAACAAAGTTGAGAATTTTGACCGCCAGTTGGAATACTATGAGTTTTACAAGCTGGGACTGGGAGATCCGATTCCTGTATCCGCCATGCACGGCAAAAATATCAACGAGTTGCTGGATGCGGTTGTGGCTCGGTTTGCATCTGCGGAAGAATATAGCGAGGATGCTGATGCTACTAAAATAGCCATAGTAGGTCGCCCCAATGTGGGCAAGTCCTCGCTGGTAAATGCTTTGCTGGGAGAAGAACGGGTTATTGTCAGCGATGTGCCCGGCACTACCCGCGATGCCATAGATACTCCTTTTGAGTATGAGGAACATAAATATGTTTTGATTGATACTGCGGGTATAAGAAAAAAATCTCGCATAAAAGAAGCCACGGAGAGATATAGCGTAATAAGAGCCCTGAAAAGTGTGGAACGTGCGGATGTGGTTTTAACCATGCTGGATGCCAGTGAAGGAGTTATCGAGCAGGATAAGAGAATCGGCGGCTATGTCCACGAACAGGGAAAGGCGAACCTGATCGTCGTAAACAAATGGGATCTGGTAGAAAAAGACGGGCGTACCATGAACAGGTATGACGAAAAAATTAGGGAAGAGCTTAAATTTCTGCCCTATTGCCCAATTCTATATGTATCGGCTTTAACCAGGAAGCGGATTTTTAAAATCCTTGAATTGGTGGATTTTGTGGCGGAGCAGCACCACCGCCGGATTAAAACGTCTGAATTGAACCAGATTGTCACCGAAGCCATGTTGTTAAATCCACTTCCGGGAGGTGGCGGGAAGCAGGTTAAAATCTATTATGCGACGCAGGTGCAAACTGCCCCGCCGGCTTTTGTCTTTTTTGCCAACCACCCTGAAAAGGTGCACTTCTCCTATTTGCGCTACCTGGAAAATGTCTTGCGTAAGAATTTTGGTTTTGAGGGAACACCCATTAGACTGATGGTTAGAAAACGCGACTCAAAAGAATAAGGATTCTGGGGGGAAGATCATAGTGAAAGAAGTTTTGCTGGTATTATTGTGTTATGTGATAGGTTCAATCCCTTTTTCCTATCTCTGCAGCCGTTTTCTGGGCGGGGTGGATATCCGCTCCCGGGGTACGGGTAATGTGGGAGCTACCAATGTTTTAAGGACGCTGGGTATAAAGATAGCTTTAGCTTCGCTGGGAGGAGACTTGTTGAAAGGGATGCTGTCCGCCTGGATAGGGTTGCATTTCGGAGGAGAGATTCTGGCCGCCGGCTGTGCCACTGCGGCGGTAGTAGGGCACTGCTGGCCGGTATTTCTAGGATATAAGGGTGGAAAAGGGGTGGCTACGTCTGCCGGAGCCTTGCTGGTAATTATGCCGCCCGTATTGCTAATGATTTTGGCTACCTTTGTAACTATAATTGCCGTAACCCGCTATGTATCGCTAGGATCGATATGCGCGGCAGCACTGTTGCCATTGACAGTATTAATCACCCGCCAGCCCTGGCCTTATATCGTAATGAGCTTTGTTCTGGCCACCATGGTAATAATTCTGCACCGGGGTAATATCGAACGTCTTCGCAATGGAACCGAAAAGAAGATCAACGAAAAAGCACTCTAATATGGGGGTAGAAATGGATAAGGTCTGTATTCTGGGAGCTGGCAGCTGGGGAACAGCCCAGGCTATTTTGCTGGCCCAAAACAATCACCGGGTAGCTCTGTGGGGGCGGGCTGAGGATGGAGTGGGTTTGATTGCAGAAAAACGGGAGAATCGGCAATATCTTCCCGGTGTAGTTATACCGCCTCAAGTGACTGTTACGGACAACCTGGAAAACGCTCTGCAAGATGCCTGCCTATTGGTCCTGGCAGTTCCCTCGCAAACGCTCCGGGAAGTACTAAACAAGGCTAAAGACTATCTGCCAACGGGCGCTTATGTAGTGAATACCGCCAAGGGGCTGGAGATATCTACGGGAATGCGCTTAAGCCAGGTGAGCGAAGCGGTGTTGGGACCGTCCATAATGGAACGTTATGCTGTACTTTCCGGACCCAGCCATGCTGAAGAAGTAGCCCGGGAAATACCTACTGTGGTCACAGTGGCATCCATTTGCAAGAACACCGCCTGCCTGGTGCAGGATTGCTATATGTCACCTGCCTTTCGTGTTTATACCAATCCAGATCTGGCCGGAGTGGAATTAGGGGGAGCCTTGAAAAATATTATCGCCCTGGCTACCGGAGTTTCCTACGGGCTAGGATTTGGAGATAATACCATGGCCGCCCTTATGACTCGTGGACTTACAGAGATGATTAGAATGGGGGTTGCATTGGGGGGAGATCCACGCACATTTAGCGGTCTTAGTGGAATGGGGGATCTGGTGGTTACCTGTGGCAGCCGGCATTCGCGCAACCGCAGGGCAGGAGAATTGATAGGGCAGGGAGTAAGCCTTGATGATACCCTGCAGCGCATTGGGATGGTAGTGGAGGGAGCCCATACCTGCCGGGTCGTTCATAGAATGGCTTCGGAAATGAATATTGATATGCCCATAACCAGGGCATGTTACCAAACTTTATACGAACAAAAGGAGCCCCGCGAGGCAGTTTTAAACCTTATGCAACGTCAAAAAAGACACGAGACCGAAGAATGAATAAACCCTCTGCAATAAAAGAATGGTAAAAAGTGTGGTAATTAGCACACTTTTTTTCTTTTCTGGTTATATTACCGGATACTAATAAATATATTTATACTGTTATAAACCAAACGCCCATATGTTGAGGGGTATCCTAATTCGGAGGGAGGGTGCCTTTTAAAAGTCTGAATCCAAGGGAGGGAAAAAGAGAAGTGGAAGGAAATAATATTTTAGACGATATCGCAGAAAGAACGGGAGGCGATATCTACCTGGGACTAGTTGGTCCGGTTAGAACAGGCAAGTCGACCTTTATAACCAGATTTATGGAATTGATGGTATTGCCTAATATCAAAGACCTTTATGAAAGAGAGCGGGCTAAAGACGAACTACCTCAAAGCGGCGCCGGAAAGACTATTACCACCACCGAACCGAAATTCGTTCCCAACGAAGCAGTTGAAATATTTACTAAAAGCGGGTTATCGCTAAAAGTAAGAATGGTTGACTGCGTGGGCTATGCAGTAAATGGAGCCCTGGGTTACGAAGAGGATGAAGAACCTCGGATGGTGAAAACTCCCTGGTTTGACTATGAGGTTCCCTTCGAAGAAGCGGCCGAAATAGGAACCAGGAAGGTAATAACCGACCATTCCACTATCGGTATAGTAATGATTACCGACGGCAGCATCAGTGAAATCCCCCGTAGCAACTACGTAGAGGCCGAAGAGAGAGTCATTCAGGAGCTTAAGGACCTGAACAAGCCTTTTATTGTGCTTTTAAACTCCACCCATCCGTACGAAAAGGATACTATGTCTTTGGCGGATGATCTGGCCGCAAAGTATCAAGTGACAATAGTACCGGTGAACAGCGCCACTATGACTACGGAACAGATATTGAGCATTTTAGAAGAGGTTCTTTATGAGTTTCCGGTTCAGGAAGTGAATATTAGATTGCCTTTGTGGGTGGATGAACTGGACGAAGACTTCTGGCTCAGGGCAGACATGGAAGCGGCTATAAGGGAAGTATTAAGGGATATTAAAAAAGTTCGGGACATTGATAAAGCCATAGAAAGGTTATCCGATATTCAAAATATAAGTTATGTAAGCTTGGAAGAAATGAATCTGGGGACAGGTATAGCCATGATTGATGTCACCGTCCCGGAAGAACTATTCTACAGATCTCTGACCGAGGTCAGCGGTTTCCAGGTGGAGGGTACCCAGGATATCATGCGCCTCATGAAGGATCTAAGTGTAGCCAAAAAGGAATTTGACAAGGTATCATCAGCCCTATCCGAAGTCAGGGAATCAGGGTATGGGGTGGTCACTCCCCGGCTGGAGGAAATGATTCTGGAAGAACCTGAGCTTATTAAACAGGGCAATCGCTTTGGGGTAAAATTGAAAGCCAAAGCACCCTCGCTTCATATTATCAAAGCCGACATAACCACTGAGATTACACCCATTATTGGTACCGAAAAACAATGTGAAGAGCTGGTTCGCTATATGCTGGATGAATTTGAGGAAGATCCCACCAAGATTTGGGAGTCCAACATATTTGGAAAATCTTTGCACGATCTGGTTCGTGAAGGTATTCAAAACAAGCTGCACCGCATGCCGGAAAATGCCCAGATAAAACTTCAAGATACCCTGCAGCGAATTGTCAATGAAGGAAGCGGCGGTTTAATCTGCATTATAATATAAATAATAATGGGTATGGAAAAGAGGCTGTCCAAAAAGGGATGGCCTTTTTTACATTGTTCCCAATCAACAAGGCGCGTGCGTACAATACAAAGGCACATATCCATAATAAAACTGGTCAGTAATTTGTGACGTTATGGGTGACTGCACCAACAGCACTCTTGCGAATATAATCGGGGCAGGTCAAACACCCCAATCATAATCCTGCTCACCGCCATCCTGCTCTTCTTTCCCATCCTGGAAAGATTTTACCACATGTTTTAAACGTTATTATCTATGCAGTAAATGCCTTCCAGCCCTCTTGCCTTATAGACTATTCTAAACTATCAACATAGCGTAATAATAAACCATACTATTGCTCGTGGCCCCGGCAAGTGCTATAATTTCCGTCAGAACTTGCCATGGTCGGGATTATATTTCTGCCATAGCCGGTTAGGGTAATTGCAAGGAGGTATTTATATGATAAATATAGGCCTGTTGGGCTGTGGAACCGTAGGTGGAGGAGTTGTAAAACTATTAGCCAAGAACTGCGATACCATTGCCAAAAAGACCGGCGCCGAAATAGCGATAAAAAAAGTCCTGGAAAAAGACCGGCAGAAATGCCTGCAAATAGGCCTGGAAGATAGCCTGATTACTGATCAGATCGATGATATTATAAACGATGAATCAATAGACATTGTAGTTGAATTGATCGGTGGCATTGAACCGGCTTTTAGCTTTATTATAGGAGCCATGAAAAAGGGCAAGCACGTAGTTACCGCCAATAAAGACTTGATCGCGGTAAAGGGGCAGGACTTATTCGCATCTGCCCGGGACAACAAGGTTGATTTTTATTTTGAAGCCAGTGTAGCCGGAGGAATACCCATTGTTTATCCTTTGAAACAATCCCTGGCTGCTAATCATATTCAAGAAGTAATCGGCATATTAAACGGAACCACCAACTACATTTTAACCAAAATGAGCCAGGAAGGGCGAGATTATAATGAAGTCCTGCGCGAAGCGCAGGAACTGGGTTATGCCGAATCAGACCCGGCGGCGGATGTAGGTGGGCTTGATGCCGCCCGTAAGCTGGCTATTTTATCTTCTATTGCTTTTAATAGCCGGGTTACCCTGGATGATGTGTATGCTGAGGGGATTACCGGTATTACACCCCTGGATATAAAGTATGGCCGGGAATTGGGTTATGTAGTAAAATTACTGGCCATCGCCAAAGAAGTAGATGGAAAAATACAGGCACGGGTGCATCCGGCCTTTATACCTCTTAAGCATCCGCTGGCCTTTGTCAACGATGTCTTTAATGCGGTATATGTCCATGGAGATGCGGTGGGGGATATTATGCATTATGGCCGGGGGGCCGGAGAGATGCCGACTGCCAGCGCCGTGTTGGGAGATGTGATAGAGGTGGGCCGAAATATGGCATACGATACCTGTGCCCGCATCGGCTGCACCTGCTATGAAAACAAGGCGATTTTACCCATGCGTGAATTGGAAGCCCAGTATTATATCCGCATGACCGTCACGGATCGTCCCGGGGTTTTAGCCGGGATTGCCGGCGTATTTGGCAACAATGCGGTCAGCATAGCCTCGGTATTGCAGAAGGCCAGCAGCGGAGACATGGCTGAGTTGATCCTGATCACCCATATTGTGAAAGAGAAGGATTTGCAGGATTCACTAACCGTACTGAAAGGTATGAATATCGTAGGAGAAATTAATAATGTAATCCGACTTGAGGGGATTTAGATAGCATAGTTAGGGAGTGAAACAACTTGGCTTTGATCGTGACAAAGTTTGGTGGCAGTTCGGTGGCATCAATGGAAAGAATGAGAAATGTCTGTGCCAGAATAATGGAAATGAAGGATGCGGACAATGCCGTGGTGGTTGTAGTATCGGCCATGGGGGATACCACCGATGATCTGCTGGAATTGGCGGATGGTGTCGGTGAGGAGTTGAATCTACGGGAAATGGATATGCTGTTATCGACCGGTGAGCAGCAATCCGCTGCTCTTTTGGCGCTTAACCTTAATGATCTGGGGTGCCCGGCTATTTCACTGACAGGTTGGCAGGCGGGAATAAAAACCGACGGTCGGTATGGAAGGGCTCGAATTAAAAATATAGAGCCAGACCGGATATTACAGGGGATTAAAACCGGAAAGGTAGTCGTTATCGCAGGTTTCCAAGGTCTTTCTCCCCAGGGAGATGTCACCACCCTGGGACGGGGAGGTTCAGATACCACTGCGGTGGCACTGGCAGCCAAACTGAAAGCAGACGCCTGCATTATATTTACCGATGTGGACGGAGTATTCACCGCCGACCCGCGTATAGTCAAGGAAGCTAAAAAACTTCCGGGTATATCTTACGAAGAGATGCTGGAGATGGCCAGCATGGGAGCCGTGGTATTACAGCCGCGAGCTGCGGAATTTGCCATGCTGTATAATGTAGACGTGGAAATCAGAAACAGTTTTAATAGTAATCCCGGAACGATAATTACGGAGGTTGGCAAAATGGAAAAACAACGAATTGTTAGCGGAGTTGCCCATGATTTGAATGTCGCCAGGATAGCATTATTCGATGTACCTGACCGGCCCGGGGTTGCCAGTATAATCTTTAAAACACTGGCCGATAAAGGGATAAATGTAGATATGATCATTCAAAGCGCTATGCGCGATGCACGCAACGACATTGCTTTCACCATAGAAAGAAAAGAATTTGACCGGGCCAGGCCGGTGGTTAACGAAATTGTAATGAAAATAGGGGCTTCAGGCATGTCTTTCGATACCGATGTAGCTAAAGTATCCATCGTTGGTGCGGGCATGCAGAGCAATCCCGGAGTTGCCGCAGACATGTTCGATGCCCTGGCTCGTGAAGACATTAATATACACATGATCAGTACGTCGGAAATACGGGTTTCCTGTATTGTCGATGAAGATATGATTGAGCAAGCAGTTCAGGCTTTGCATAAAAAGTTTGGCCTGGATCAGGTAGACTAGAAAAGGCGAATAAGACAGACCGGGGGACAGTTTTCTTGTTATCTTTTAACATAACAAGAGAAGCGTCCCCCTGTTTGCTCGACAGTGAGGATTGCGCCATTGAACATGTTGATAACCCGAAGAAGTCTGGCCAACAGTTTCCCGGCCCTCACCCATCAAAACTTCAGATATTTCTGGAGCGGACAGTGTTTGTCTTTATTGGGAACCTGGATGCAGAGAACCGCCCAGCAATGGATGGTATATGAAATGACTAAATCAGCTTTTTTGCTGGGTCTGCTGGGCGTATTTCAATTTGGACCGGTGTTGATTTTATCTCTTTTTGCCGGTGTTATGGTGGATAGATATCCCAAGAAAAGAATACTGCTGTTGACTCAGAGCCTGCTTATGCTGCAGGCGGTCATATTGGCCCTGCTGGTATGGACAGGTCAGGTTCGGTACTGGCATATACTGGTTTTGGCAGCGGTCATGGGTTTGGCCAACACCCTGGATATGCCCGCCCGGCAATCATTTATTGTTGAATTAGTGGGCAAACAGGATTTAATGAGCGGTATTGCCCTGAACTCTGCTATTGTTCATCTAGCCCGCATAATTGGCCCGGCAATAGCAGGATTAATAATAACATTCTTTAGTATGGCGGCCTGCTTTTTTCTTAATGGTCTGAGCTTCATTGCAGTCCTGGTTGGTCTTTTGTTTATAAAAAGCTCGGAGAGTTTAATAAGGTCAAAAAATAGAGGCATGTTGGGGGACGTTTGGGAAGGATTGAGGTATATTGCCTCCAAACAGGTTTTGTGGGCGACTGTATTGGCCATGCTGGCAATTGCCACATTTGCAATGAACACCAATGTAATTATTCCGGTATACGCCCGTGATGTCCTTCACAAACAGGCCACTGGTTATAGTCTCCTGCTGTCGGCTATGGGAGTGGGCTCGTTCATTGGGGCCCTGGTCATGTCGGGCCGGTCGAAATTCGGCCCCAGCAACCGGATACTTTGGGGAAGCGCGGTTATTCAATGTCTTTTCTATATGCTGCTAATTATGGTTCACAGCTATGCGGTTTCGATGACCATTATTGCTATTATCGGATTCCTTAACGTATGCTTTATGACTACTGTCAATTCTACTATCCAGTTGAACTCCGATGACGAACACCGCGGTCGGGCCATGGGGGTATTCTCGCTGGTTTTTGCAGGCACCACCCCCCTGGGCAACCTGTTGGCCGGTTCTATTATCGAAAGATTCGGTTCGAATGCCGGGTTCTTTGCCTGCGGAATATTTGCTCTGGCTTTCCTAGTCCTGCTCGGGCTGCGAATACGCAATAAGAAAACCAGAAGCCAAGCATCTTCTTAAATAATAATTGCACATCATCTGTCAACTGTGCAATATGAAGAGACGGGATTACAAGGTAGTTCTGTCAAGAATAATGTATACCTGACTATTTACTATTGATAAACTAGGCAAGGGAATATATACTTACAAACATAAATTAAATGTCGGCAAAGGAGCCTCCCTAGCCATGCTGGAGGGGCTTATTAATTTCTAATCGACCTGTTAAACTGTAGGTGATGATGCCCGGAACTAAAATAAAGGTTCGGGCTCTTGTTTTTATATAAGGTTCATGGAGTAGCGGCGCTCTTGGGATAAATCCTGAGATCGCCCTTATTATTTTTGGCTATGGCGCCTTTCATCGGACGGATGAGGGGCGCTTTTATTATCTGAAGGGAGGAAACAACATGAGACAGGTAGCTATTTATGGAAAAGGCGGCATTGGGAAATCAACCACTACCCAGAATTTGACCTCAGGTCTGGCGGAAATGGGGAAAAAGGTTATGATTGTAGGCTGCGACCCGAAGGGAGATTCAACCCGGCTGGTTCTGGGTGGCCTGGCCCAAAAGAGTGTACTTGATACCCTGCGCGAAGAAGGTGAAGACGTTGAACTTGATACCATCCTTAAAAATGGGGTCTTTGGGATCAGATGTGTTGAGTCCGGGGGTCCCGAACCGGGAGTAGGCTGCGCTGGAAGAGGCATTATTACTTCGATAAACATGTTGGAGAGTCTGGGCGCTTATACCAATGACCTGGACTATGTCTTCTATGATGTTCTGGGCGATGTTGTTTGCGGCGGATTTGCGATGCCGATCAGAGAAGGCAAAGCCAAGGAAATCTATATTGTCGCCAGCGGAGAGCTTATGGCCTTGTATGCTGCCAACAATATTTCCAAAGGTATTCTAAGATACGCTAATACCGGCGGATGCCGTTTGGGCGGCATTATCTGCAACAGCAGAAACGTCGATGGAGAACGTGAGCTACTAGAGATGTTTGCCAAGGAGTTGGGCAGCCAGTTGATCTATTTTGTCCCCCGCGACAATCTGGTGCAAAGAGCTGAGATCAATAAAAAAACGGTAATCGAATTTGCCCCCGATGAAAATCAGGCTAATGAATACCGGGGCCTGGCCAATGCTATTGATGGCAACGATATGTTTGTGATTCCCAAACCCATGGTACAGGATAGGCTGGAAGAATTGATGATGACCTACGGGTTCCTGGGATTGTAAATCTTTTAGTGGACAGTTGGTGGAACATCCCCCGGCCTGTCATCAGGCCCGGTTAAACAATATTAAAGGGAGGTATTATTTATGTTAATGATAAGGGCTATAATCAGACCCGAAAAAGTTGGCATTGTTCTTTCAGAATTAAGCGATGGAGGTTTTCCGGCGGTTACCAAGATGGATGTAATGGGACGAGGGAAACAGAGAGGTGTAAAAGTAGGCGATGTAATCTATGATGAGATACCCAAAGAAATGTTGATGATTGTGGTAAATGATGATGATAAAGACGACGCCGTCAAGATAATTATGAAGAATGCCAAAACCGGGCAGAGGGCGGCGTTTGGTGATGGAAAGATTTTTGTGAGCCCTGTTGATGAAGTCTATACCATAAGCTCGGGAAGTAATGAGCTATAGAAAGGGGCATTGCCATGAAAGAAGTAATCGCCATTATCCGCATGGACATGATCAATAAAACCAAAGAAGCCCTTATGTTGCAAGGCTTTCCGGCCTTGAATGCCAATAAGGTATTAGGGCGGGGAAAGAAAAAAGTGAATTTTGCCTTGTTGGAAAATATCTTGTCGGCGGATGATCTTACTCACCCGCATGACTTTGCCTCTCCGGCCATGGCTGAGGCTTTTTCCGAGGGACACCGGCTCATACCTAAAAGAATGTTGTCAGTGGTGGTAAAGGATGATGAAGTCAAAAGCCTGGTTGAGACTATTATTGAGGTAAATCAGAAAGGCAAGCCCGGGGACGGCAAGATCTTTATAATGCCGATTCTGGACTGTATAAGGGTAAGGACGGGAGAGACCGGAGAACTTGCCCTATAGCGATGGAGGTGGGATTCGTTATGTTGAAGGAAAAAGTGAACGGTATTTTGGATAAATACCCGGCCAGTGTTTATAAAAATAGAAAGCAGCATATTCTGGTGGTGGATCATGAAAGTGATAATCCTCAAACCATAACCGCCAACACCAGAACCATACCAGGTATCATTACCAGCAGAGGCTGCTGCTATGCCGGCTGCAAAGGTGTGGTAATCGGCCCCTTAAAAGATGTGGTTACCATAACCCATGGGCCTATAGGATGCGGTTATTACAGTTGGGGAACCAGACGGAACAAGGCCAGGGTAGATGAGGGTGGAGACTATAATTATCTTAACTATTGCTTCTCAACCGATTTGCAGGAGAAGGATATCGTATTCGGCGGCGAAAAGAAATTGAAGCAAGCCATTGATGAGGTGGTGCAATTGCTGCATCCTCCGACTATTATGATCTGCTCCACCTGCCCGGTGGGTCTTATCGGCGACGATATCAACGCGGTAGCCGCTTGGGCAGAAAAAGAGTACCAGATCAGGGTTATGGCTTTCAGTTGTGAAGGATACAAGGGCGTGACCCAGTCCGCCGGTCATCATATAGCCAACAACGGCTTGATGAAATATGTGATAGGCACAGGAGATGAGCCGGCCGGCCAATATTCGCTCAACATTCTCGGCGAGTACAATATCGGCGGCGATGGCTGGGAAGTTGAACGTATTCTAAAAAAAATCGGTTATGAAATAACCGCGGTTATGACCGGAAATGGTTCGGTTAAGACCCTGCAGAACGCTCACAAAGCTAATCTTAACCTGGTGCAATGCCACCGGTCGATTAACTATATAGCCGAAATGATTAACACTAAATATGGTACCGACTGGCTTAAAGTCAACTATATCGGAGTGCAGGCTACCGTGGACTCATTGCGCAGTGTGGCCCGGTATTTTGATGATCCCGGGCTCATTGCCCGAACGGAAGAAGTAATAGCCGAAGAACTGGCCGAGGTTATGCCCACTATAGAAAAATACCGGAAACTATGTGAGGGCAAGACTGCCGCTATGTATGTTGGCGGTTCCAGGGCTCTTTCCTATCAGGATCTATTTTCGGATTTGGGCATGGAGACCATACTGGCCGGCTTCGAGTTTGCCCACCGGGACGACTATGAAGGCCGGGATGTTATTCCGTTCATTAAAGAAGATGCCGACAGCAAGAATATAGAAAATCTGGTGATTGAGCCTGATGACCAGCACTACCGCCTGGTTTTACCCCGGGAAAAGTACGAGCAGCTGAAGAATGAGATACCTCTTAACTATTTTGGCGGCATGATCAAGGAAATGAGGAACGACAGTGTGGTAATCGATGATATTAACCATCATGAGATAGATGAGTTTATACGAGTATTAAAACCCGATATCTTCTGCGCCGGTATTAAGGAGAAATACCAGATTCATAAAGCCGGTATTTTTTCCAAGCAACTGCATTCCTATGATTACAGTGGGCCATACGCGGGTTTCAAAGGGGCAGCCATATTTGCCCGGGATATTGCCATGGGCCTGGCTACTCCGGTATGGAGTCTGGTTAAGCCCCCCTGGAAGACTGAGCCGGCCCTGGAAGGCCACTATGTGGAGGAGGTGGTTTAAATGTTGGATTACACAACCGCAGAGTACTTTTCCAGAACGGGTATCGTAATCAATCCGGCCAAGACCTGTCAGCCCATCGGCGCTATGTATGCGGCGCTGGGCATCCACAGGTGTTTGCCGCACAGCCATGGTTCGCAGGGTTGCTGTTCTTACCATAGAATGCATCTGGCCAGACATTTCCGGGATCCGGTCATGGCTTCGACCAGTTCATTTACTGAAGGTGCGGCCGTATTCGGCGGAGGTTCGAACCTTAAAACAGCTATCAAGAATATCTTTTCAATTTATGATCCTGATATGATTGCTGTTCATACCACCTGTCTGTCGGAGACCATCGGTGATGATATCCCTACTTATATTGCTCAATCGCAAATACCGGAAGGAAAATATGTTATCCATGCCAATACCCCCAGTTATCAAGGCTCGCATGTGACAGGATTTTCCGCAATGGTAAAGGCCATGGTCAAATATCTCTCAGTGAATAGCGATACCCCGAACGGGAAGCTGAATATAATCCCGGGTTTTGTTAACACCGGCGATATGCGCGAAATTAAAAGGATGCTCAATTTGATGGGGATAAATTACATTATGTTCCCTGACACCAGCGGGGTATTGGATGCTCCCTTGACCGGAAAATATGAAATGTACCCTTCCGGCGGAACCAAAATAGAAGATATAATTGATGCCGGCAATTCTCTAGCGACAGTGGCATTGGGGAGTTTTGCCTCTGCAGGTGGCGCCGAGGAGTTGAGAAAGAAAGCCAAGGTTCGTCCCATGGTTCTGAATACGCCCATTGGAGTTCGGGGTACGGATAAATTTCTTTTGGCGGTATCGAGAGCGACCGGCCAAGAGATACCCGCCGAATTGGAAGAGGAGCGAGGTCAGCTTATTGACGTAATGGCCGATTTGCATAGCCATTATCATGGCAAAAAAGTAGCCATATTCGGAGATCCTGATGTGGTAATCGGTCTTACTGCATTCTTGCTCGAACTGGGTATGATTCCCAGGTATGTGCTCACGGGCACTCCGGGAGAAGTATTTGAGAGAGAGGTTAAGCAAATGCTTCAAGCCGCAGGAGTTGACGGAGTCACCAAGAGCGCCGGCGATTTGTTTTCTCTGCACCAGTGGATCAAAGCCGAGCCGGTGGATCTTCTAATGGGAACCACTTACGGCAAATATATTGCCCGAGCCGAAGATATTCCGCTGGTAAGAGTGGGGTTCCCGATTCTGGACCGGGGAGTTCATTCCTATATGCCGATTCTAGGCTACAAAGGAGCCCTGCGATTGATCGAGATGATCAGCAATGCCCTACTGGACCGGCAGGATCGAGATGCTCAAGATGAGGATCTGGAATTAATGATGTAACTTTAATCAGTTTCTAATTATCGATATAACTGAACTAATCTAAGGTAAGGGCGCCTTTCATCCTAATCAGATGGGAGCGCCGTTTATTTTGACAGGATATATGCGAGCGGGAACCGCCCTCACGTTATGATGGTGACAATATTTCCTAGGAGTGTGATCAAAATGGCGATGAATCCTGTTCCGGCCTTCATTCCGGAGCGGCAAAAATCTATACGTACCAAAGGTAAACCGGCAGAAGCTATTAGCTGCCAGGTTGACAGCGTTGCGGGCAGTGTCAGCCAGCGAGCTTGTGTGTACTGCGGGGCCAGAGTAGTCTTAAATCCCATTACCGATGCTCTGCATCTGGTTCATGGCCCGATCGGATGTGCCAGTTATACCTGGGACATCCGCGGCAGTCTGAGCAGCGGCGCGGACTTGTTCCGTCACAGTTTCTCCACCGATCTCAGGGAAGAAGATATTATTTTTGGGGGGGAGAAAAAACTATCCCTTTGTATCGATGAGTTGATTGAACAATACCATCCCCCCATGATGCTGGTTTATTCCACCTGCATAGTTGGGGTCATTGGCGACGATCTGGAGGCGGTTTGTAAGGCTGCCGCCATGCGTCACGGTATTAGAATAATTCCGGTGCAGTCTTCCGGGTTTTCCGGTAATAAGTCCGACGGTTACCGGGCCGCCTGTGAGGTTTTATTAAGGCTGATTGCCCCCAGGGAAAAAATCACCCTGCAGCCAAATCGATTGAACTATTTAGGTGATTTCAACCTGGCCGGTGAAGCCTGGATTATCCGCAGCTATCTGGAGGAGATCGGCATTCATATGAACGTCGCTTTCACCGGGGACTCCAGCTATGAGACCCTGCTGACCGCTCCCAGCGCATCCCTAAATATAGTGCAATGTGCTGGTTCTATGGGATACATGGCTAAAAGAATGGAGGAAATCTACGGTATTCCCTTTATGAACATTTCTTTTTTAGGATTGGAAGACACGATTGACTCCCTGATTAGAATCACTGAGTTTTTCGGAAATACTTCTTTCTCACGCAGGACTGTAGCCCTGATTCGACGTGAACTGAAAACATACAGTCCTGTAATCCAGCAATTCCGTACCCGGCTGGAAGGAAAAAAAGCGGCTGTATATGTGGGAGGAGGATTCAAGGCCATTTCACTGATAAAACAATTTCGCGAGCTGGGTATGGATGTAGTAATGGTGGGCACCCAGACCGGCAGGCCGGAAGAATATGACACCATACACGAACTGGTCACAGACGGCACGGTAGTGCTGGACGATGCCAATCCCCGCGAACTGGAGAAATTCATGCTAGAGCAGGGCGCGGACCTGCTGGTGGGCGGAGTTAAAGAACGTCCCCTGGCCTACAAGCTGGGGCTGGCTTTTATCGATCATAATCATGAACGCAAACACCCTTTGAGTGGTTTTGTGGGGGCGGCTAATTTTGCCCGGGAAGTATACCAGACGGTCTGCTCTCCGGTATGGGATTATCTGGGATTAGAGCTGCCTTGATATAAATGTTGGGAGCGATATTTATGAGCAAAAAGAAGCCTGGAGTGAGAAATGTAAACGAAAATCCGTGCAACATGTGTATGCCAATGGGGGCGATCATAGCGTTTAAAGGCATTGAAAATACGATGGTGATAATTCATGGTTCTCAGGGCTGTGCTACCTATATGCGCAGGCATATGGCCGAACATTTTAACGAACCGATAGATGTGGCCTCCAGTTCGATTACGGAAAAAGGAACCATTTACGGTGGAGAAGCCAATCTAAAACAGGGACTGGAAAACCTAACCCGTCTGTATAATCCTCAGCTAGTAGGGATATTAAGCACCTGTTTAGCCGAAACCATCGGGGAGGACATCGAGAGAACGGCAGCCGAATTCAGACGAGCCCAGGGAGAATCCGACAGCCCTATGCTGGTTGCAGTTCCCACCCCCGGGTTTGGAGATTCTCATACTGAAGGTTATTTTCAGGCTTTACGCAGCATCGTGCAAGCTTTATGTAAAAAAACGGAGAGTCATCGCGGCATTAACGTGATTGTTCCCCATATCAGCCCGGCTGACGTGCGCGAACTCAAAAGGATCTTGGAAATGATGCAGGTCAGCTATACACTGCTGCCCGATATCTCCGACACCCTGGATAGCCCGTATGCCAAAACGTATAATAATATTCCTGCCGGGGGAACCCCTCTGAAGGATATTGAAGCCATGGCGGGCGCACAAGCTACCATACAGTTCGGAGAGACTTTAAGACTTGATCTGTCTCCGGGTGTATATTTGCACGAAAATTTCTCGGTGCCTCTATTTAACTTACCTCTGCCCATGGGGATCGTGGCCTGTGACCAACTGCTGAAATTATTGCAGAACCTTACCGGAAATCCGGTTCCGGATCTGCTCAGAAAAGAGCGGGGACGCCTGCTGGACGCTATGGTTGACTCCCATAAGTATAACCGTGAGGGGCGGGCGGCCGTGTTCGGCGAGCCCGAAACAGTTTATGGAGTCGGTCGGGTTCTGGTGGAGAACGGCCTATTGCCAGCGATTCTGGCCACAGGCAGCAGGAGTTCACAAGTTGCCGCTTTACTTGGTCCCCTGACCGGAGGATGTGATGAAGAACCCCTGATCTTAGTAGACAGTGATTTTTCGCAAATAAGCAGTTATTGCGCCGCTAAAGAAATTAATCTGGCCATTGGGAGTTCAGATGGACGCCTGCTCAGCGAACATGAGGGAATACCGCTGGTGCGTTTGGGCTTTCCTATTCATGACCGCATTGGCGGTCAACGCATTCTGTCGCTGGGCTATACCGGCACTACGATGTTTTTGGATCAAATAACCAACACCTTGTTAAACAGCAAATTAAGCCGTTATCGCCAGGACCTTTTCCAGCGCTTTTATCCGTGTGCCAGTAACGAGGGGAGGTAATCAGAATGATAGGTCATTTAGATATAAATCAAAAGCATCCTTGCTTCTCAGCTGAAGCTGCTCATAGCAATGCTCGTATTCATCTTCCGGTAGCTATGCACTGCAATATTAGCTGCAATTACTGCAATCGCCGCTATGATTGCTTGCATGAAAGCCGTCCGGGCGTAACCAGTGGAATGATAAGCCCGCAGGAAGGCTTACGCAGGTTTCAGCATTATAAAAAGCAATTGGATAATCTGAGCGTGGTGGGGATTGCCGGTCCGGGAGATGCTCTGGCCAATTGGCGGGAAAGCCGCGAAACTATGCGTTTAATTCGTGAATATGATTCCCATGTTCTGTTTTGCCTGTCAACCAACGGTTTGAAGCTGCCAGAACTGGCCTCCGAGATAGTCGAGCTGGGGGTCACACATGTCACGGTAACCGTGAATACGATTAACCCTGAAACCGGAGCCAGGATTTACCGCTATGTAAATTATAAAGGAAAAAGGTATGAAGGAACTGAAGCAGCCGGCTTACTGCTTAATAATCAATTGGCCGGTATCGACTATCTGACCGAACACAATATCATGGTAAAAATAAACACGGTTATGATTCCCGGAATCAATGAAAATGAGATCAATGACGTGGTTTGCAAAATGAAGGATCTGGGGGTTTTTATTACCAACATTATGCCCCTGATTCCGGTAAAGGGCAGTATATTCGAAGATTTACCGGCCACCAGTCCCCACGACCTGGCGCTTATGCGCCGCAATTGTCAGACTACGATGCGCCAGATGTTTCACTGCCAGCAGTGCCGGGCTGATGCGGTGGGCTTGATAAAGGAGCACCGATGCGGATTAACCGGCGGTAAGCAGGCAATTTAATTATATTACCATTCGGAATGGAGGGCTATTACCATGGAAATTGCCATATACTTAGGACATGACGGCGAAACAGCTCCTCTACATCAAGAAGGCGAAATACACGTATTTCAAGCCAATTGCGGTATATGGGAGATTTCCCGCAGCATGCCGTTCTGCTTTAATCAATCGACCGGTCTGCAGGCTATGCGGGAATATATGCGGACCGTGCTGGAATTTCTGGGAGACTGCCAAACATTTGCAGCGCGTTCCGTGACAGGCCTGCCCTATTATGAGCTTGAAAAGGCCGGGGTTGCTATCTGGGAAATTCCCGGTTCAAGAGAGATTGTTTTGAATAGAATACTGCAGGCGGGAGACGAAATTGATTCTCTCCCCCTGCAAACTATGGATCTTATTCCAGTACCGGTGCTCCGGCAAACATCTCCGGGATGTTATAGTATTTCGTTAAAAGATATTCAAAACTGCAATGGCCGGGTTACCTCTAAAACCGTTTTGTTACCCTTATTGCAGAACATGGAATTTATAAGTCTGGAAGTCATCTGCAGCCATATTCCTCCCTGGCTGGAGGAAAGAATTCTCAGCGCTCAGATAAAAGCCCAGATTGATAAGATGGAAAACCAGGATTTTTGTATTACCATCCGCGGCATAAAAACCGCCGAGACTTGAAACGGTGCGCAATACTCCGCTGCTGCTATTTGTACTAGCTACCCGTTTCATGACTCCTTTGACTCCTATAAATGCTTAGCCGCCTTAACCATATTTACATCGGCTATGATTGCCGAAATAGTTAGAGGCGGCTTAAACTCAATCAATAAAGGTCAGTGGGAAGCGGCCCAATCACAGGGCTTTAACTATAGTCAACCCTTATTCATATCATTCTTCCCCAGGCATTACGGAGCATGATACCGGCTATAGTATTCCAATTCACCACTGTGATAAAAGATACTTCTTTTGTATGGGCGTCGGCACCGAAGAACTCACCGGCAAAGGCATGATTATTATGGGGCAATACGGCAGTACTCATCAGGTCTTCGCTTTGTTCGGAATGATTGCCGCCACCTATTTTGCCATGAACTATACTTTATCCGTTCTGGCGCGCAGGCAGCAGCTAAAGATGGCGCACCACGCTTATTAATGATGAAATAGCCGGATAAGATAACAGACCAAAGGGACGTTTCGCTTTCTGTCTGATAAAACCGGAAGGCAAGCAAAACGTCCCTTTGGTCTGTGCAGTAAATTCATCAGACTGTGTCATAAGACGAAAGTGCATAAATAGTATATACTCTATGTAGATGATTTTAACATTGTCATGTCTGCCGCGTTCAATGGTCTTACTATATATGGGGAGGGAATTGGTATGAGTTTACCCCTGGAAGGTATTAAAGTATTGGATTTATCCAAGGTATTTGCGGGGCCGTATTGCACGCAGATATTAGCCGATTATGGAGCGGAGATTATTAAAATAGAGGATCGAGGCGGGGAGGGAGGACGCTGGTCAAAACCATTGATCGGTGATCAGGGCTCTTTATTCTTTGCGGTAAACAGAAATAAAAAAAGTATTACCCTGGATTTAAAAAGAAAAGAAGGCCAGGCTATTTTCAACAAACTCGTGCAGGTCAGCGATGTGGTATTGGATGGTTTTCGGCCCGGAGTTATGGATAAACTGGGGTTGTCTTATGATAATCTGAAAAAAATCAATCCCGCTATCATCTATTGTGCTCTCAGTGGTTTTGGCTCTACCGGTCCCCTGAGCCATAATCCGTCTCATGATGTCAACATTGTTAGTCTGGCAGGAATATGCAGTATGACAGGTATGAAGGACGGCATGCCGAGCCTTTCCACGGTGCCGGTAGCGGGCGCTGCCGGTGGTTCCTTGTACGCGGCCATCGCTATCCTAATGGCTCTGTTCAACCGCCAGAAAACAGGCCAGGGACAATTCTGCGATGTATCCATGATGGATGGGGCAATCGGCTTGATGGCTTACACACTGGCCGAATGGTCGGGCAATGGGGTAATGCCTCAGAGGGGCGATACCATGTTAACCGGCAGTTCTGCCTATTACCATATATACGAAACCGGCGATCAAAAATATCTGAGTCTGGGTGCGGTAGAAGCCAAGTTCTGGCAGGAGTTCTGTATGCGCATAGGCAAGCCGGAATATGTGGCCGGCCAGAACCGACCTGATTTACAGGAGGAAATGATAGCTGGTATTGCCGCTGTCATAAAAGGCAAAAGCCAGGCGGAATGGCTGGATCTGTTCGCCGATACCTTCGTGTGTTTGACGCCGGTATTGAATTTGGAAGAAATGAGTGAACATCCTCAGGTCTTGGCCCGGGACATGATAATAAAAGTGGACGATTTTGGAGATTCGGGCAAAGAAATGGTATTAACCGGTCTGCCTATAAAATTTTCAGATACTCCGGGGGAAGTCAAACTAAAATTTCCGGAAACAGGGGAGCATACTGAAGAAGTATTATCGGCGGCAGGCTTCAGTGCCCAGGATATTCAGATATTTAAGATAAGCGGGGTAGTGTAGCTATAACATGAGCACTATATTTCCAATAAGTCTCTTGGTTAATATTATCAATACAAATAAAGGGAGAACACCTCAAATTAACGGGAGTTCTCTCTTCGTTTATATGTTTACTACGTAGTTATAGTTGTTATGCGACAAAAGCTCCTTCTGAATGGATCTTCAGAAGGAGCCTTAATGATTTGTCACTGTAATGACTATAAAATATAAATTAAAAAATTTGCGTCTTTCTATTTGGCGGGGTTAAAAACCACTTCCCCTGAAGTCAGGAAATACTTGGCTCCGACCACCTTTACGCTACCGCTTTCCGTCAGGTGTTTAATGATGGGGCTTTTATTGATTTCAGCAATCATAGCATTAATATTTTCATCGGCGGTTTTTTCGTAAAGAGCGTTGCCGGTTGCCCCGGCTGCTTTAGCCTTTTCGGCGGAAGGTTTTATTTTATCAACGATTGAGCCAATGCTGCCAGGTGCTTCTCCTCCGTCTACAGTAGCTTTAACCGCCCCGCAGCTTTCATGACCTAAAACAACAACCAGAGGTGACTTCAGGTGCTCCACTCCATATTCGATGCTGCCCATTTCAATGGGGGACACTACATTACCGGCTACCCTAATAACAAAGAGGTCGCCCAGTGCCTGGTCAAACAATAGTTCGGGAGGAACCCGTGAATCGGAGCAGGTTAGTATTACTGCGAACGGTTTTTGACCTTTGGTGGCAAGTTCTTCGCGCCTTGGTGTTCCTAAATCTTTTTTTAATACTGAACCGCTGGTAAAACGTTTATTGCCCTCAGCCAATAACTTGCTGGCAGCATCGGCGGAAGTGATCTCGGCCGGTCTCTGGTACACTGATTCCTTGGCTGGAGCAGACGCATCCTTATCGCTTGCCTTTTCTGGTGACTTCTGGGGGCTGGTACATCCTGCTACAGCTAAGAGGCTGATAAGAAGCGTAGCGGTTAGCAGAAATACAGCAGATGTCCTTAGTTTTTTCAGAATAAACACCTCCATTTATTTTGCTAGAATTATTTCTACAGATTTTGTCGAAATCCTTTCTCAAATGTAAAATATTTCACTTAATCTAGAGGCATCCATTTTGCAAATGTGTTTTACGCAAATGCTTTGGCGCGACCTGACTGAGGATTTACCTAATCATGAAGGTTTGGTTGTGGTCTTCCAGTTGTGAACTGCTTACAGGAATGGACAATCGATGCTCTGATTAATGGTCTGTCCTCCCAACCCTAATATTTACTAATCATAGAATTCTATAGAGTAGACTTTTCTACTGTCCCAGCTGTTTTCTAGTTATATCCCTGATCTCCGTAAGGTTGAAGCTTTTCCAGCCACTGTTTCTCCAGCTTCTTCAGGGCCTCCTTCTCATCAAAATATTCCTCTTCAGGTTTTTCCAAAACATCCAATACCTCGATGACGAAGGCCTCTGAGCCATATACCTTCAATTCCTCTTGAAGAATCTTTGTAAAAAAGGTTCCGCCTTCTTTTAATTGCATCCGTTTACCGTTCAATGTTCTCAGATTCCTGGTGCTGGCTACCAAGATCTTGCCATTCCGGGTATTTCTTATTTGGTAAACCCCGGCATCTATCTTCATTTCCTTATATTGCTGTTTTAATTCTCTCTTACGATCTGGTTTCATTATTTCCCGTCCTTCCTTCCCAATCAGTTCTTCAGCCAATACTGGCTTCCGTCCGGTTTCCTATCCAGAAAGCCATAATCGATCAGATATCTTCTAAGAGTGACATAATCATCATAAGCAGCTTTCAGTATTTCGTTGATTTCCTTTTCCCTGTATATTCTGCCGGGTTCAAAGCGACCGGCAATCTCCTTCAGTACCACCAGTTTATGCTTTTCCCTGCGGGAAAAAGCTTTTAAAGGTCCTTTTATGTCTGCGGGAAAGTACTTCGTTAATATGGATTCCTTCTCTTCCTGAGTGACATTATATCGATCATCTATCATCCGCGCCGTCTTATGAATGTCCACAAAGGCGGGGGCATATTTATCCTTTTCTTTTAACAGTTCCATCATAGCCAGGAAAACCTTGGCCTGACGCTCCTTCTCCTTCAATACAAAACGGTGGTTGCGAATAGTGGAGGAACTGCCTATACCCATCTCAGCCTGTATATCCTTATCGCTTTTACCCTGGTGAAAAAGCTGTAGCAGACTCTTTTGATGGTCGGTTAGACCGGAAAGCTTTTTGTCCAGATCAATAAGGTATTCGAATACCGAATGATGAGCTTTCTCAATATGAACCCGTACATACCGTCCCGATTCATACAGGACTCCGTCCTCGGGGTATACTATACCTTTCTCAAAATATTTGCCACAGAGAAGACATATATAATGATTCTCGCCTTCTATATAGCCGCATTTGATTTCGTCCAGGGAAGCATTCCAAAATAGTTCGGAAACATCCATTGCATAAACACAACCTTTATAATATTAATGTTATAGTAGACATTATACAATAATGTCTAAGAAAAACAAGGCATTACCCTTTTTTATTGCTCGTGGGCCGTATAATATGATTCAATAGATGCAAGTATATACGATGGGAACAGTTGATATATGGAGTGGGAAAGGGAGTAATTTTCCTTGATCAGGAACCGGGCTATGAATTACTGATAGATGATGAAAAGAAAATTTGATAGGAGTGAAAAAATATATGGATGAAAAAACTGCGAAACGCCTTTATAGAATAATATCAGTAATTGGTTTGATAATTATGATACTAATATTCTATAAAATGACAGGCTAAATACTTCTTCCCCCCAGATGATCCCGGCAGCGAACACTTTATTAGATTTAATAGATTGTGAACAAACGGCTATATACAGGGAAAGGGAACTTGTCGTCTTTTTATTCGTGTTGGATATCAGAAAAATAAAAAAGGCTCCCTACTTTTAAGGAAGCTCTTTCTTTAGCCTTTTTCAAATGTAATGTTAGTCCAATTTAGATGCAACTTTCCTTTTCGCCTCCGCCTGTTTTACAATTAACTCTATGTTTATGTCATCAAGCCATTCATGTCGCTCTTTGGTATAGTCGCCGTAACCGGAGTCAAATTGCCGTAAAAATTCAGCCATACCCACAGGCCCAAGTTTTTCTATTAGAGCCTCAATACCCATCCTGCGTATAGTACTTAAATCTTTTGCTGTACTATTTATTTTCATCCACCTCCATGAACCAATTTAACGGATTTGCGGTCATAATGTCTAGTTTTAACCGCGCTGCTGCATGCAGCAAGTTTTTATCAGTAGTTAGAAATATGTCTGCTTTTGAATATTCAGCCGAAGCCACATGTAAACTGTCAAAAGATTTAATTCCAGAGTTTTGAATTTCAAATGCTCTTTTTATAATTTTGGCCTACTATACCTTTTATTAACTTCATATCTAATTGAATAAAAAAAACATTTTATCCCTCAAAGCAAAAGATAAAATGTAGCTTTTAACATGGTCGGAGTGACTGGATTTGAACCAGCGGCCTCTACGTCCCCAACGTAGCGCTCATACCAAACTGAGCTACACCCCGACGCAAGGAATATTCTATAACAGAATAGGTTTTTAGTCAAGGTGGCTAAACAATAAGGTTTGGATGAGTTGATTGGTCGTAGCCTGGTATTAATTTTATCCAGGAAATTAACTCTACGACCACTGATAATGAAACCCTGCTATCAAAATCATACGCCCATCCAGGCAAGGATAGGCGTATTTTCGGACTAAGAATCTGTTTTACATAGCCAAGTATCGATTCTTTATTTTATACTTTTAATCTTTCTTTTAAGGCATCTTGAAGAATCCTGGATAAGCTAATACCGGCATCGGCAGCTTTTGTATCTAACCATCCAGGGATGCTGACTGTACGACGTACTGCGCGATTATCGCGTAACTCAGTACGAACAAGATTTACAAATTGATTCGTTTCAGTTTCAATAGTTTTAATATCACGGGGAATAGGAATAGTTTCCTTTTCGTCTAACAAATATTCAAGCCATTGCGATAATGCACTGTGGGCCATATCAATAGCGTTTGTTAAAGATTTACCCTCACTGATACAACCAGGTAGATCAGGAAAGGTAATAGTATAACTGTTATCGTTGTTTTGTTCGAAAATAGCTGGATAAATATACTCCATATGAGCAACTCCTTTCTAAATTGTTTAAGACTTTTATATTATATTTTTATTCTATGGTGCGGGGTCTACTTCAACCCCACATCCTTTAGAATTTGTTTGGCTGTTCTTTCATTGATTTCATTGTGCCTTGGGACTTGTACGGCCCGCTTATCCGAGGCTTTATAAATTGCGTGGTCTCCGTTGTCTCTTGCTTTACGGAAACCGTTGGCTTCAAGTTGTTTTATCAAGTCCCGTCGTTTCATGTATGTAACCTCCTTTCTATATTTATATTATGTGCGTAATTTGCGTAACGTCAACAAATTTTATTTAATTTACGTAAAGATATTTTTGAATCTGATCATAAAAAAGGGACACCCCCAATTACGCGCGGAGTGTCCCTTATGGTAAACAACTATTGCTGGATCTGAACTTATAATTATTTAGCCAGTAACATTAGTTTTTATTTACAATCACATTATCTACCAGCTGTTTCTACGGGGTTGTGGCTTATAACAATCCCTGCAGTAAACCGGCCTGTCACCACTGGGTTGGAAGGGTAAAGTCGTTTCTTTTCCGCAGGTAGCACAGATCGCAGCATACATCTGACGATCTGATTGACCATATCCGCCGCCACCGCGTCCCCCTCTGGCTTGTGCTTTACGCGCAGCACGACACTCCGGGCAGCGACCAGGTTCATTGGTAAAACCTTTCTCCGCATAGAATTCCTGCTCTGAAACAGTGAAATCAAAATCACGACCACAATCTTTACAGCAAATGGTTTTGTCTGAAAACATAAAAAAACCTCCTAAAATGTTTACTCATATCAAGGGAAGCGCCCATCGTCTATTACTCCCCTAGTTTTTGAAGCATTCAGAAGGTCTATTCATCCGCAAGTTATTGAGTAAATGTAAGTTTAACCTATTACTTATAAAAAAGCAAGTTGTTCCGAGTGGATCAATTAATTATACCGCTAATAATGCTCCCTGTTCCAGCATCATCCGAAAAAAGGTTTCCCGCTCAGAGGGCTTTTTATTTTCTGCTATATATGCCGGGTGATAAATCGTGAATAATAGATAGCTAGCAATAGTAATAAAAGGCATTATGGTTCATCCACATGGGTACAAAGGATCATTCTCCAGAGTGTCTTTTATAGTTAAATTCCAATATTGATTTCTGCCGCTTGCGGCCATTGAAGGCTTACCATGCTTCCGAGGGGAATCTCAATAGTTGCATCAAAGAACTGGTCAACTTGAATAATACCCTGTCCGCACTCAATGAAATAGGTGGTATAGGGGCCCATGAACTGCTTTTGCATTACTCGACCGGTTATATGCCCATCATCGAGCGAAAGCCGAATATTCTCCGGTCGTATTGATATACGCCGTCCATCAGGCAGGTTTAGAAAATTGTTTCTGCCAACAAAATCAGCAACAAAGGCAGTGCCCGGATGGTGGTAGACTTCTGCAGGCCTGCCAATCTGCTCCACTTTGCCATGGTTCATTACCACAATGCGGTCGGCTATACTGAGGGCTTCTTCCTGATCGTGAGTTACATAAAGGGTTGCGATGTTAAAATTGGTCTGGATGTCTTTTATTTCTCTCCTCATCCGCACCCTTAACTTGGCATCCAGATTGCTCAAGGGTTCGTCCAGGAGCAGAACCTTAGGATTGGTCACCAGGGCCCGAGCCAAGGCGACCCTTTGCTGTTCACCGCCGGACAAGTCCAAAACCGATTGCCCTGCATAACGTTGCAGGCCCACCGTTTCAAGGATTTCATTTCCATGCCGGCAAGCTTCTTTGTCTTTTATTTTTCTGCGTTTTAAACCGTAAATGACGTTTTCCATAACATTCAGATGGGGAAACAGGGCATAGTTCTGAAATACGGTCGAGGTTGGCCGCAGGTGGGGCGGAAAGCGGGTAATATCCTTGTTTTCCAGGTAAACCTGCCCCATTGTAGGCAGGATGAAACCACCGACCATTCTTAATGTAGTAGACTTGCCACTGCCACTGGGGCCAACTATGCATACCAATTCCCCGGATTCTATACCCAGATTTAAGTTGTCCACGGCGGTAAGCTCACCGTAGTTTTTAGTTAGCTCTTGCAATTCCAGATACATAGACACCTTCTCCTCCCAGATACTGGTTTCTAAGTTTGCGTTTCATAATTATGAAGGAAAACATCAGGTTAATTATAAGGGTAGCCAAAATAATCAGATTGGCAAAAACCGCAGCCTCACCGATTTTGCCTATTTTAACAAACTCGAATAGCTCTACTGTCGCCAGCTTGGACCCTGGAGAAATCAGGAATATGATAGCTCCCACAGTAGTCATGGTGGCAGTAAAAGTGTTAATGAAGCTGACCAGAAATGCCGGTTTAAGCTGGGGTAAAATTATGTCAAAGAATACTCTAAGATCCCTGGCCCCCAAGTCTTTGGCACTCAGTTCAATATCAGGACTTATCTGGGTAAGCACTGCGGCCCCCGCTCGGGTTGATACCGGGATTTGACGAAACATACAATTGCAGATCACGATGAGAGCGGTTCCCGTCATATCAATCGGTGGTCCATGGAAAGCCAGCAAATAGGCAATACCCAAAAACGGGCCGGGTATCATAAAGGGCAGGGTAGCCACAAAGTCAAAAAAGCTGTGTCCCCAGTATTTTTTTCTTTCCAAATAATATGATAAAAGCATACCCATGAAGCTGCAAATTATGGCCGCTATCAGGGAATATTCCAGGCTTCGCCAGAAGCTATCCATCTTGCCTGCCCCCAGGGTATCAACAATATGGTTCAGGGTAAAGGAGAAGTTTACTCCCCAGGTACGGGCAAATGCTCCCCAGAAAATTGTCAGGTATTTGAGTAATTCAAAGCCTACAAAACTTAGGGTGAGAACACCCAGAAAGAGATTAGTGAACGGTGAGAGTCTCATAAGCTCATTACTGGAACTTCCTACGGAGGGGGAGGAAAAATGACTGCGGTTCATCATGCGGCGATATATTAGAAACATCAGCAATGATGGTATAAGCAGCAATGTGCTCATGGCGCTGGCTTTGGGGAGATCATATAGTCCGATAACCTGCAGGTAGGCCTCGGAAGCCAGTACGCTGAAATTACCGCCAATGATGATGGGTGTGCCAAAATCAGCCAATACCTGAACAAAAACCAGCAGGAAGGCCACAATAATGCCGGGTTTGGCTACCGGCAGGATCACCCGCAACAGGGTTTGCAGGGGCGTAGCCCCCAGATCCATCGAAGCCTGTTCCAGACTCTGGTCACGGGAGGATAGAACCCCCATTATTAACAGGGCTGCGATAGAAGCAAAACCCAGCACTTGCATGATTAGAACCCCGTGCCATCCATAGGGATTTATGCTGAGGTGGAGCAACTTGTAGGTAATAAAACCTCTGCGACCGAACAGCATTACATATGATAGCGCCGCAATAAATGGCGGGGAAATCATAGACAGGAGCAATACTGCATAGATGAAGAGCTTGCCTTTCCAGTGGGAGTAGGTAAGATAGAGAGCCATTACCAGACCAAGGGTTACAGATAGAGCACTTGAAGCTACCGCAAGTAGAAAACTGTCAGATATGAGACGGCGGTTTTGTGAAAACAGTTGATAATAGCAACCCAAACTGAGACCGGAATTCCCATGCAGGCTTTCCTTCAAGACCAGCAGGATAGGCCATAGAATAAAAAGCAGCAGACTGCTTCCCAGTAGTATATAGATGAGTTTTTCGCTTAATTCTTGAAAAGGGGTATCCTTAAAAGATACCCCTGCCGTTTTATTTGCCACGGATCTTTTGGAATTGTGCCAGAATGGCGTCTCTCTCATTGCCTGCCTGAATGAAGTCAATGTTCATCATTTTGGCGGACTTTATTCCTTCAACAACAGCCGGATAAGCAATACCTTCGCGGGCCGGTACCCTGGGAGTATATTGTTTCAGAATGTTCTGGCCTTTTTCAGACAAACACCAGTCTACAAAGGCTTTGGCACCGTCAGGATTCTGGCTGCCTTTCAGTATGGCAACCGGAGAGGGCCACCAGGGAGTACCATCCTTCGGGAATACGGTAACTGCTGGATATCCCTGCGCCTTGAGTTCTTCCGAAGTATCGGGACTGATTCCAACCGTTGCCTCTCCGATAGCGGCCTTTTGGGGTGGTTCTCCACCACGTTTGGCATAGGCCGGTATGTTGACATTAAGTTTTCCCATATACGGCCAACCCTGAGCTGTATCTTTAATGAGACCGTAGAGAGTAAAATAAGCCGTACCCGATACTGCCGGGTCAGACATGACAACTTCACCTTTTAATTTGGGATTAAGAAGATCGGCCCATGATTCCGGTACCGGTATCCCCAGCTCTTTGCAGCGATCCTTGTTTACCAGAAATGTGACTATAGCCAGAGATACGCCGGTCCAGTAGCCGTCCTTTTCTTTATACTGAGCCGGGACTTTGGCTGCCTCAGGTGATATGTAGGGCTCCAACAAACCATCGCTTTGAGCGGCTATGAAGCTGTCTACTCCACCGCCGAACCAGATGTCTCCGGTGGGCTTGCCTTTTTCAGCGCGTAGCTTCGATAAGACTTCACCGGACGACATGTCCAGGAATTCCACCTTGATTCCAGTTTCTTTTTGGAACTCGGCAAATATTTTATCCAGTGGGCCATAGGCGGCATAGGCTTTCAGGGTAGTTCCAGCCAGGTTCTTTTTAGCCGTTTGTTCAGGGGCCGGAGACTTGGCCGCTTGTCTGCTGCAACCCAGCACTGCAATACTAAACATAGCAATTAATAAAAGGGCAATTATTTTTTTCATCACTAATGATACCTCCTTATAATGCTGCTATTCAAAAACCGGAGACATTTTACCCCCCTTTACAGCTTTGATAAACCCGTGTTCATTGCGGATGCTTTCTATAAAGCGAGTCGCATATCGACCGATTTGCTCCAGCCTGTGAGCATCACTGCCGCCCATACACGGTATTCCCAGTTGCTGCGACAAGAGGAATGCCTGGTAGTTGTCAGCCCAGCCGGTATTGCCGTTAAAGGTTTCCACTGCGCTTAGGCCGCTTATCTCGCCGATGAGATCGCCCATGCCGCGACCGTTGTCCCGATAGGGGTGGGCACTGATACATACCCCATTCTGCTTGCTTACCAAATCGATAAGCTCCTGGGCGTGCATTTGCCCGGCAGGCAGTTCATTCAGGCCAAAAACCAGCAAGTCTCCTTCATAAGTAAGGATTTCTGCTCCTACAATTATTAAAAAGCCGTGTTTGCGCGAGAGTCTTTGCGCTTCCGCCATTATGGCATTTGAATCGTGATCGGTTATGCATATGCCGTCCAGGCCGATTTCTTTGCTCCTTAATACCGCTTCCTCCAGCACGATATTGCTGCATGAAGAATGGGCGCCAGTATGAACATGGATATCTATTAACATATAAACCCAGCCTTCGACATTATTATCCAAATGATAGCTTATATAATATTATGATGCAAATAACTATAAGTTATATGCGTGTGCTAATTATAACGTTTATTGGTCAGGGAAAAACATGCGTAAATACAGGTGAAAAAAGTGATTGGAAAATGGTGTTAGCTTGCGCTTATTTATTATAATAATAAAGCTTGCCGTTCTCCAGCTGGTGGTTCAGTTCTCCGTGGTCATGCAGATAAGCGATTATAGCACCGGTGGTGGACAGGGAGAAATAATACTCCTTGAAGTCGAGTTGTAGTTCTTCCAGGATACATATCTCTTCCAGCAGTTCCTCACGGGTATGGGGTTGGGTGAAGAGATCCAGGGCCAGGTCCAGATAGTAGATAATCTTATCCCGGTTGAACGCGACCAAATTCTTGATTCCAGCCGGATCGTAGATTTGCGTGGCGTGCCCGATAACGAAAAAGTCATAGTCCAATTCTTCCATGGACTTATAGCTATCAAGTTGATCCTCAATGTCGAAGAGAAAGGGGAAGGAATACTTGGCGATTATCTCCCGGCTAAACAGGGCATCGCCCAGGAAGCACACCCGGTCCTTGGTGCCTAAACCGATTTGTCCCTGGGCATGACCGGGCAAGGGGATGATATCAAACTTTTCATCATTGATTCTGCATGAGCCAGCCATCAATATCTCATCAACCCGAAGTTTTCTGTTCTTAAGGAAGTGGCGGGAAAGTTCGTTTAGCGGACTTCCTCCATACAGGTACATGGAGAAGAGCAGGCTGTTTTCCAAAAACAATTTTTCATCCTCGGATGAATAAAAGAGGCAACCGGGAAAATGCTGCTGAAAGAAAAGGTTGCCACCCGCATGGTCGATATGATTATGGGTGTTGAGGATATATTTGCAATTCAGGTTGTTAGCCTGAATCAGTTCGGCAACTTTCCGGGCCTGCTGGTTATTGTCGCCGGTGTCGATCAGCAGGGTGTATTTGTCTTTGAACTGAAACAGCCCAATATTGGTAGGGCCGGGGATGTAATAGCTGTTGCCGTTGATTTTGATTAATTCCATGTTATCCTCCTTCATAAATAACAAGAATCCCTGTAATCATAGCTCCAGGCCCAGACCTCTTAGTCTGGCGGTTAGTTGTTCTAATCCCGGAGGACTGTAAAGGTTGATGCTGATGACTTCCAAACCGGCGCTTTTTAGCGCACTCTCGGTGAAAGGATCGGGCAAGTGGGCTTTTTGACCATTGCCCGGCGATTCCAGGTTAATAACCAGGACGGGTTTGAGCTGTTTTGTTTCGACTATCACCATATCCAGGCTGCGTTCTTTAATCCGAAATAAATACTCCTGGCGATTGAGGGTATTTGCCGGTACGCTAAGCAGATCAGCCAGGCGTACGCGGGGATACACGCTATAAAGGGTATCTTGCAGCAGGTCTCCAAGCAGCCGGAATATGGCTAGCTCATACTTGTCCAGGAGGCAATCATTCTTTTTATAGGGCATATTATCGGAGTTTATCCATTTTTCACTGATATCAATATAATCTCCCTTGGGGCTGGACTTGCTTTTGGGGGAGTCCGGTTTAAAATAATCCATAATCAGCTTGATTACAACTGCAATAAGTACCAAGCCTAATAACTGGACCATCCTGTATCCTCCTTCATCGAAACTAAACAGAAGTAATGTATATGGTTAGGTTAATTCTGTATATATAATATACAAAAATAGTCTGTATTTCTATTCTTAACGCGAAACCAACGGCTAAGCCATGATGTTCACCTTCAATCAAAAAATATGAACAGCACTTTATAAGGGAGGTTTTTCAGTATAGAATAACGTTAGTATCAAAACAAGAATTATTGGATAATTATGAGGAGGTAGTCAAGTGAGGTATTCCAGCAGCAGGGGCGAGGGTTCGCCAATCACTGCGGCCGAAGCTATAAAAATGGGCATAGCGCCGGATGGGGGATTGTTTGTTCCGGACCGTGTACCGTTAATCACCGAAGACATCTGGTGTAAAATGCCCGGCCAGACTTATCAGGAACGAGCCATTGCCATACTGAGTTACTATTTGCAGGATTTCTCCAAAGAAGAAATCAACCAATGCGTTTATAGGGCCTATAACCAGAGCAGTTTTGGCGATGAACGCATTGCTCCTTTGGTGCAGATAAAAGAAGGGCTTTATATTCAGGAACTATGGCATGGTCCTACCTGTGCTTTCAAGGACATGGCCCTGCAGCTCCTGCCCCACCTGATGGTTGCCAGCGCCGCGAAAACCGGGGAAAAAGACGAGATCATCATATTGGTGGCTACTTCAGGCGATACGGGCAAGGCGGCTCTGGAGGGTTTCAAGGACGTAGAACGAATTAAAATCATCGTGTTTTACCCGCAGGATGGGGTCAGCGAGGTTCAGAAACAGCAGATGATAAGCCAGACAGGCCACAATGTTTTCGTGGCGGCGGTGGAGGGCAACTTTGACGATGCTCAAAACGGAGTCAAAAAAATATTTGCCGACCAGGCCTTTATAGAAACCCTGGCCCGCAACGGAATGAAGATGTCCTCGGCCAACTCCATTAACTGGGGGCGGCTTCTGCCCCAGATTGTGTACTATGTCTCGGCCTATGTTGACTTGCAGGCCAGCGGCCGGATCAAGAGCGGAGAAGCCGTTAATGTGGTAGTACCCACCGGCAACTTCGGCAACATATTAGCCGCTTATTATGCGGGACAGATGGGAGTGCCGATCAACCGGCTGATATGCGCATCAAATACCAATAATGTACTAACGGAATTTATCCGCACCGGGGTCTATGACCGTCAGAGAGAATTTGCCAGAACCATATCACCCTCAATGGATATTTTGATATCTTCAAACTTGGAGAGATTGCTTTATGAAGTCGGTCATGATGCGGCGGCCGTAGCAGCCTGGATGGAGGAATTAAAAAACTCCGGCAAATATCAGGTTGACGATGTTACCCGTGCTAAGATTGCCGCTTTGTTCTGGGGCGACTACTCTTCTGATGAGGAAACCAAAGCGACGATTCGCAGCACATGGGAAGAGGATAATTACCTGCTGGATACCCATACGGCAGTAGGTCGGAATGTATATGATAAATATGTGCGGAGTACCGGAGATCAGACCCCGACCATTATTGTTTCTACCGCCAGTCCGTATAAATTTGGCAAAAGCGTAGCTGAGGCCATACTAAAACCGGAACTGATTAAGGGGCAGGATGAGTACGCGATCTTGAAGACGCTGGCAGAATACACGGGCGTCCCCATTCCGGCTGGCCTTCGCGATCTGGATAAACGCCCCGTCCTGCATAAGATGGCAAGTTCCAAGGACGATATGGGGGAAACCGTTCTGAACTACCTGCGTCTGAATAGTTAGGGAAGATAGGCTGGCTAACAAGGTGACGGTTTCCCTTGTTAGCCTTGGTTACTCATTACCCTGGTATCGCCTTAGCCTTTTGGAAAGCGATCCAGTATGCAGCTCAAAGAGATGATTGTCAAAATCATAAAAGTATAAGGAACGTCCTTCCTCTTCAATCCTGGGCCTGGAGGATTTGATATCCAGGCCTAAATCATATACTCTTGATTCGAAAGCTTCGAATTCCTCGTCAGGTATCTGAAAAGCCACGTGATTATAGGTGCGCTCAGTGAGTGGATCTCCCTCCATAATGCAGATCCATAAACCATTAACCAGGAAGTATTTCTCAGCACTTAAAGAAAACGTCTTTTCACCGCTTGAATATATCTCCTCGGCATCAAAGATAGTTTTAAGAACTGCTGCAGTTCGCTCCAGATCCTTTACGATGAAAGTTAAATGGCTAATACCTTCAATCATCACCAGGTCCTCCTTATGTTAAACCATTGGTACCCATCTCTCTGCCTTTATTACTATATTATACTATAGATCATCCTGTTTTTGGGGGTTATTAATCCTACCACTTGTACTTCTTCGATTACATCTGCTCCGGGTAATCAATATTCCAAAGTAAAGAAAACAGTAAAAAGGCTAGCCCCAGCCTAAGCTGGTCCAGCCTTCAAGTTACTCATTTAAGAACGGTGCTTATTTCCCGAATATAAAGTAGTCCATCAATTCACACCCATTGGCAAAGAATCTGCCCTGCAGGGCAGTGTCTTCATCGTAAACCGTCGATCCTGATCCCAGCGGATTATTCTTATCGTACAGCATATATGGCACCGGTTCGGCGGTATGAGTACGCAGCGAAATGGGAGTGGGATGATCAGGTAGAATCAAAACCCGTATATCCTCAAAATAGCCAAGTTCAGATACCAGTAAGCCGATTACTTCAGTGTCGATTTGTTCAATAGCCCAGATCTTTTTTTCCAACTCGCCCTGATGACCGGCTTCATCGGGTGATTCGATGTGCAGATAGACAAAATCTTGTCCTTTTTTCAGTTCATCCAGAGCTGCCCTGGCTTTACCTGCAAAATTAGTCACAATGCCTCCCGTTGCCCCTTGAACTTTTATTAGGATTAACCCGGCACAAAGACCTAATCCTTTCACCAGATCGACAGCTGATACTACTGATCCCCGCAGTTGATATTTCTCTTGAAAGCTGTCCAGGGCAGGCTTGCTCCCTTCTCCCCATAACCATATGGAAGTAGCCGGGTTTAATCCGTTTTCACGGCGGGCCTGATTTACCGGGTGGGCATTCAAAATGGCCTCGCTGCGTACCATAAAATCAAGCAGGATTTCACCATCGGCACCGCCGGGCAGATAATCCCGGATGTTACGATTGGATATGTCATGGGGTGGAGTCAGTCGCAGGGATTTATTAATCCCGTTCTTCCATACCAGCAGATGGCGATAACTGATGCCGGCGTGGAAATTAAAAATGCTGCTGTCCAGTTCTCGTTTAACCGCTTCTATAAGTTGAGCCGATTCAGCGGAAGTGATTTCTCCCGACGAATAGTCCAGCATGGTCTTATTCCGATAATCATCTTCAGCTGACAGAGTAACCAGATTGCAGCGCAGGGCCAGGTCACTAGCTCCCAGTTCAACGCCCATACTTACTGCTTCCAGGGGAGAACGACCGGTATAGTATTTGCGGGGATCATAGCCCATGACTGATAAGTTGGCAACATCGCTTCCAGGGGGATAACCCTCGGGAACGGTCTTGACCCGGCCGATAAGCGAAGTTGCAGCCAGTCGATCTATATTGGGTGTCCGGGCATGTTGCAACGGGGTTTTATTGCCCAGTTCTTTTATCTTATAATCAGCCATTCCATCTGCAAGTATCAGTAAATATTTCAATATCAACACCTCTGCCTCTAACAATTCTATAGTCGTTTTCTAATTATAACATTTAAGCGGGGATTAATTACAGGTATACACTAATGGCTAGATAACAGCCTTTAAGCATAGCCTCTGATTAAAATATTGGGAAAAGCAAATACTCTTGTTGACTAGAAATGAAGCTGATGATATAATGAATTTCGTTGCGGAGCTGTGGTGTAGCGGTTAACATGCCGGCCTGTCAAGCCGGAGATCGAGGGTTCAAATCCCTTCAGCTTCGCCATTTTATTTGGCGAAAATTTAATTAGCCTCGGTAGCTCAGTTGGTAGAGCAGCGGACTGAAAATCCGCGTGTCGGTGGTTCAAGTCCGCCCCGAGGCACCATACAGAAGAAGTCCCCGCCGTAAGATCGGCGGGTTTTTTCATTTATGCGATGTTTTCGTTCATCCTGGTTATAATAGCATTGGTTTCCTCGGAGTTCAGCCGCCTCACAATACTTATTTCACGGTTTTGATGAATATCAATATGCTGAGGGGCAGTAGCAATACTGCCATTTTTGTCCATAATGACTCGAACCACGGGATGCTGGGGATAGGTTTTGCATACGTCGGTTACGATGACGGTTTCGCCTGTATTCAGCAACACCACACTGTCTATTGGATAAGGGGCTATGTTGGCGACAAAAGCCTCAACCATTTCGGGATCAAAATAGCTTCCGGCCAATTTGCGCAGGACAATTACCCCGTCGGTGGTGGAGTATCCTTTGGCATAAGGACGGTCAGAAATGACCGCATCAAAAGTATCCGCTACAGCAGCAATTTTACCGAATTCCAAAATCTGTTTGCCTATAAATTTCCGGGGATATCCGGAACCGTCCACCCGTTCGTGATGCTGGTAGGATATATGGGCGGCAGTGGTGGAAATTTCGCGGTATGATCTTAGTACATTGAAACCGATTTCAGGATGCTGTTTAATCTTATTTATTTCTTCCGTGTTCAACTCTCCGGGTTTATAGAGAATAGAAGGATCGATGGCAACCATACCGATATCGTGTAATAAGGCTCCCAGGGCAAGTTCTGACAGAGTTCCTTCCCCATAACCCATTGACAGACCGGTCATAATGGAGAATACGGCTACATTCATGGAATGGAAGAGCAGGTAGTCGCTATATATACGGATATCTTCCAAATGAATAAGAATATTGCGATTGGACATGATGTCTTCTATTAATAATTTAACGCATTTTTGCATCATCGCAATATCGATTATTTTCTGGTTTACAAAATTGTTCATCGTATTTTTAAGGGCAGATGAAACTGCAGACCTAACCTGGGTAGAAATAGCCTCGGGAATCTCGATATCGGATAGATTATCTTTGATGTAAAGGGACCCGAGCCCCATGCCGCGAAGCTTTGCTATGTAATTGCTGTTAAGAATACTGTTTTTGGTCAGAAGTATCCTGCCATCCGCGGTTAGAACATTGCGGGCTATCATCATTCCGGGTTCAAGTCTATCAATCGTTATCCTGCGCAATTCATAATCCTCCTTAGATAACCCCGGAAAATAGTATTATATCCGGAAATTAGGCAAATTATTGTGGTACTGAACCTGATCTTGAGAAGCATCCTGAAGTAATGATTAATTTATTAATATAATAGTACTGCACATTATCCCGGATTAAAAGTACAAATATGACTTATATACTAAAAAAATATATAGTCCCGTATATTACTTTTAGAAAGATACTAAACCAAATAATAAAATATACAAAAGACTTGTCAGAGCTCTGTAAATTTGATATTATAAGAAACGCGGTTCAAGCCGCCAGAAAATGCGGAAGTGGCTCAGTGGTAGAGCATCGCCTTGCCAAGGCGAGGGTCGCGAGTTCGAATCTCGTCTTCCGCTCCATTGTAAAGAACGGCGTTACGTCATGTAACGCCTCAGACCGTCAAAAAAGCCCAATAGCTGCGTTATTAACGAAAGCCCGTTCAATCACGTACCTTATGTACGCCTCAATCACGGGCTTTCATTAATGCCTTGCTCTTGAACTTTTTTGCTCGGTCTGTCTTTATTGACACTCTGCGGCGTTGGGTCATGTAACGCCTTTTTTAATATATGCAGACAATCTTGAGGGTTGCATTCTTACTTTTGCTTGCCAAGCAGATGCAAAGATAGTATAATAACCTTTGCGCGTAAGGCAAATGGGCGGGTGGCGAAGAGGCTAACGCTGTGGTCTGCAAAATCACCATTCACCGGTTCGAATCCGGTCCCGCCCTCCATATTATTAGAATTATTTAACATCCCCTTTATTATTAATAAAGGGGATGTTTTCATTTGCGCTTACAACTATAATAAATAACAGGTTGATGTATTTTTTTCCAATACTGTCTAAATAGATTCTATATGGGGGGAATATTTTGCAGGAGTTAAAACGTAAAATTATCATGGCTATAGTCTTGCTAGCTCTGGTGGTTATTGTGGGGACGGTAGGGTACCGGATAATATCTGATTATCAATCAAGCTGGACTGATTGTATTTATATGACCATGATTACCATTGCTTCAGTCGGTTACGGTGAGATGACCACCTTTTCAAACGTCGAAGCGGGCAGAATGTTTACCATGTTCCTTATCATCTGTGGGGTAGGCGGATACCTGTATTTTATTTCAACTTTTACTGCTGTAGTAGTAGAAGGTAATCTAATGAATGTATTCTGGAGGGACAAAATGCAGAAAATGATTCAAAAACTTGACGGTCACTATATATTGTGCGGGTGCGGGGAAACGGGAATTCACATCATCCGCGAATTTTTAGCCACTAAACGTCCTATGGTAGCGATTGATATCAATGAAACCCGACTGGAGGTTCTCCGCAAGGAACTATCCGGTGATGGTATATATTATATTGGCGGAGATGCCATCCACGATGAGATTTTGCTGGCAGCCGGAATAGGGCGGGCCAAGGGTATGATAGCCTGCGTTTCCGAAGACCGCGATAATTTGGTTATCACCGTGTCAGGGCGGCAATTAAATGAAGACCTGCGTATCATCACTAGATGTAAAGACAACAAGATGTCGGAGAAAATGAGAAAATCGGGGGCCGATTCAGTAATATCACCCAACATGATCGGAGGTATGAGAATGGCTTCGGAAATGGTTCGCCCCTCTGCGGTGAACTTCCTGGACATTATGCTCCGAGATAAAGATAAGAATCTAAGGGTAGAAGAAATCTCTATTCCGGATGGCTGCAAGTTTATTGGCAGAAAGCTGGCCGATATTGATTTCTGGGGTGCGGTAGGGCTATTCCCCGTAGCGCTGCAGAAGGCTGATGAAAACTGGATTTATAATCCTACGCCGGAAAACTTCATTGAAGCCAATTCCAAACTGATCATTATTGGCAACTCCGAACAGAGAAAAGTATTAGAGGATATCATAAGCCCTTCAAGTGTTTTCGCTGGTATCTAACCCGGCCTAATGATAACGGGTTCATGTGAGCTATGGGCTTGCAAAAACTATCTGGATTTGATAAACTAGGTTTTGCGAAAATGTTATCATGCCCGGGTGGCGGAATAGGCAGACGCACGGGACTTAAAATCCCGCGATGGCAACATCGTGCCGGTTCGACCCCGGCCTCGGGCACCAATATCAAGCGAGAATTTACCGAAGGTTTAAGGCCTTCGGTATTATTCGTTTTCTGGATTTATTTTACAGCTAATTTACGTTTGACCACCATTTTGACTATCGGGAGAAATTTTTCTTTTAATATGGGTGGTCAGACGGGAGAAGCTTCTCGATGCAAGGCTCTGGTTCATTTTTACTCTGCATTTGGGTATAATTGTATTGGAGGTGCAAGAATGAAAAAGAAGCATGGCCAAACAGAACGTGTGATAGCTAGTGTACAGGCATCTATGGCCGTTGAAGGTATGAAACCTAGCGCTAAAGCTAGGGTTATTGGGAAACAGTACTTAGAAGGAAAGATAAGCAGTAAAGAAGCGGTTACAAAGATTAAGTTGCAGCATTCTGCAAAGTTTGGCAAGTAAATGAGTGGAGGACTTTCGAGGTACGACCGGAAAGAAACGACTCAATCAAGATATTGTTATGAAGGCACAGAGGTGCTGATTAACAAGGAACATATTAGGAATACTGAAGACCTGGCCAGATACGAATCAGATATTACGATGTTGCGGCAGTATGAGCTTGAACATGAAAACTCTATCAAAGGCAGATTCGGTACTGCTCATCTGAAGAAAATACACAAATATATTTTTCAGGATATTTATCCGTTTGCGGGCAAATATAGGGTTGAGGATATGTGGAAGGATCAAACATTCTTTTGCAAGACCGAGTATATTGAAGAAAACCTGACGAAACTTTTAGAAGCTCTAAAACAAGAGAACTACTTAAAAAAATTGGATATTGAGGTGTTTTCGGCCCGGATTGCTTATTATATGTCCGAAATGAATATGATACACCCATTTAGAGAAGGAAACGGGAGAGCAGTTCGTGAATTTATAAGACAACTGGCCCTCCGGGCGGGGCATGAAATAGACTGGTCTTTGGTTGAACCAGAAACGTTATTAAAAGCGTCAATTCTGTCCGCCGATAAGGTTTTAGAACCACTTATAGAATGCATAAGCCAGGTAATTGTTAGACACCAAGAGGGGATCTGACCCCTCTTTTTTATATATACTGTTAGGGTTATTGATGAATTCTAAAAGTAAATACTCAACATAAGGGAAAAAAGTATTTGATGATAAAATATATATAGCATAAACTATAATTGATCATAGGTCAGAGCTTATCTGGTTCTGGCTAAGGAGTGGGGCTTTTCCGGCACTGCTCTTGATCAGAAAATTCGCCTACCGTTATTCGGTAGGCTTTTTAGTTATACTAGCAAATATTATGATTTCTATTTGATTTAACTTGAACAATTTCTTAAATATTTTGACCACCATTTTGACCACCGCCAGGAATTTTTTTAAAAAATTATTGCCGTTCGGTGGCGATTACTTGGGAAAAGTGGTCTTAAGACACACTTGTTATTTGCCACTATATATGGTACTATTTTATTAAGGATGGTGGCCATGAGTCAACTTGAAAAGCTTTTAGAAAAAATTAAAAATAACCCGCGCCAGGTGCGTTTTGCTGAATTGGATAAAATACTAATACGAGCAGGGTTCACCCGGCGTCAGCCGAGTGGAGGCTCTAGTCACTATATATACTCAAAAGGACCTGATCAATTGGTGGTACCCTACGCGCAGCCGCACATAAATGCGAGATATGTAGAAAGAGTGCTGAAACTATTGGAAGGAGAGATGTCCGATGGATAAAAAACTTGACTATTACATGGCTTTACCCTATAAGGTAGTGCTTTTTCCCTGCGAAGAAGGCGGTTATGTAGCCGAAGTGCCAGATTTAAAAGGTTGTATTACCCAGGCCGAAACAAAAGAAGAGATCATAGAAATGATCGAAGATGCTAAAAAGGTTTGGATTATGGCAGCGCTGGAAGATGGAAGGGAGATCCCTGAGCCAATGCAATACGAGGAATTTTCCGGAAAGTTCAACATTCGGGTTCCAAAAACCTTGCATCGTACCCTTGTTCAACGCGCCAGTGCCGAAGGAGTTAGCTTGAATCAGTATATCAATTATACTCTATCTCGCGTTGTGGGCCTTCGTTCTTAGTAGAGCTGATTTTAATCAGTGCCAATAATGCTTTTAACATGCACACTAAGAATAGTCATGACCACCGGTTACCACCGGTGGTCATGACTTTATGGTTTCAGAAACCAATAATGATGCTAAAAAAAGGTACCGTGAAGCTGAACCTATTTATTGAGGAAGGAACTGGAACTAAGGGAACCCCAGCTAATAATAGCCGTGTTGAAGAGAAGGCCGGCAATAGATTATTAAACACGCATAGACTCCAGTACAATCTAATGTGGCATATAAGTGCTTTCTTTTTCAAGTACAACTACATTAAGCGGTGTGCTTTTTAAAAGCTGACCATCTATATGAACATTCATATTATATAGGCCGACTACCTCAAAATTGATGTTTTCCAAGTTTATTATTATATTCACTGTACCCTCACCAGATACAGTGAAATTTTGTGATAGGATAGCCGTATTGCTAGTGGTTTCTATTAGCTGGATTTGGGCTACATGATCGAAACCTATATCGGAGTGGCTTGATTTGAAAGAAAACACGAATGACATTCTCTGGAGCACAGCAGGAAATTGAACAAAAGTGATTTTTTCAAAAATTCCGAGCACATTTAGTTTTCCGCTGGAATCAGATGTAGCTGCGTCACAAAAGAATGCGTAATCAATTACCATTTGTCAGACCTCGTTTCAGCATGTTTAATTGAATATTTCTACGTTGCACCTTCAATTCCTTTATTGGAATCATATAGCAGACTTATGGCGAGTAACCGGCCGCTCAGAAATGGGCGGCTTAAACTTTGGGGGATTGTCAGCGATGGAGAGTATTGGACTAAGGCTGCAGAATTTTTCGAATACCTTGATTCACCACTGATGAACGTAGCGAATATTCTTAAGTAGGAGGGAGGCTAATGTCCGACCCTAGATTTGAAGCTGATACGGAAATCACGAGACTTCCAACATATGTAACCTTCTTTCTGCCGGGCTATGTCGAATGGACAATGCGGAGAGATCGTGCTTTTAGAAAGGGAAAAAATTATTACCGATAGCCTTTATAGCTGGCAGGCTCTGCGACAATAACCGGTTATTAACCTCTCTTATCCCAACCTTTATAATAATTTATTTGGCGGAATAGCTTGCTTTTTCATAAGTAATAGGTTAAAATTACATCTGCTCAATAACTTGCGGATGAATAGACCTTCTGAATGCTTCAAAAACTAGGGGAGTAATAGACGATGGGCGCTTCCCTTGATATGAGTAAACATTTTAGGAGGTTTTTTTATGTTTTCAGACAAAACTATTTGCTGTAAAGATTGTGGTCGTGATTTTGATTTCACTGTTTCAGAGCAGGAATTCTATGCGGAGAAAGGTTTTACCAATGAACCTGGTCGCTGCCCGGAGTGTCGTGCTGCGCGTAAGGCACAATCCAGAGGGGGACGCGGTGGTGGCTATGGCCAATCAGATCGTCAGATGTATGCTGCAATTTGTGCTACCTGCGGTAAAGAAACGACTTTACCCTTCCAGCCCAGTGGTGACAGGCCGGTTTACTGCAGGGATTGCTTTAAACCCCAACCCCGGAGCAATAGCTGGTAAATATAGCGGTTATGGACTCCCTGGATTCCTTTGTGATTCCGGGGAGTTTTGTTATTTTATCAGCTAAAAGAAATTCCCGCTTGCTCCTTAATACTGTTAAACTGCTGACCGACAATGTTTTTAACTGCTTGCAGTTTATATTGGTATAATAAATATATAGTGAATTAAAATATAAAGGCTATTGTTGTGAAATTATCTGACGCCGGAATGGAGGTAGCTTTATGAAGAATAACCAGTTGGATTTCTATCAAAGTTTACGGACTACCATCAGAGATTGGCTCCAAAATGAGGATGGCAAAGCTAACAAGTGGGCCGAGTATTTAATGTGCGCCCCGGATATCTTTCATCTGCTATGTAAATTGGCTATAGATAAGGACGTATTGGTTGCAGACAAAGCCAAACTGGCGGGGGTTATAATATACTTCATATCTCCGGTGGACCTGATTCCGGAAGCCTTAATCGGTCCACTTGGCTATGCGGATGATATTGCCCTTGCAGCTTATGTGCTGAACGGAATTGTCAATAATACTGATCCGGAAATAATCAAAAAGCACTGGGCCGGTGAAGGAGATGTTTTACAGGTTATCCAACAAATCCTGGCTGTAGCCGATGAAATGGTAGGGAGTGGTCTCTGGAATAAACTGAAAAGGTTGTTTCCTTAAGTATAGCCGCCGGAATTCGGTAACGGGTTTAGTTAAACAGTTACGTCAGTTAAATCTGGTGTGGGGATAGGCCAAACAGCACCATAGCAAAATTGGGAGGTTAAATGCCTCCCTTATATTTTCCTATGCCTATATGCGAATCAACCGGCAAGAAGCCAATGATAGAAAAAGTCCAGTAAACGCTCAGGCAGTTAATAACGAAACAGGGCTGCTAGTGCTTCGCTATCGGGAAGTTGGTTGCGGTCCATAAGGTAGACCGAGCCACCGTTTATTATGGTCTGTATGGCGGTGAAATCGAATAAATCTTCATCACCGGATTCCGCTTCCTGGTGCATATGGACCTGGTTGGACTCCGGGTCGAATCGGCCCCATTTTTCTTCTGCATCGTCTGCCAGGAAGAGTATCTCTACCTTTCCATTGTAGGCTGCTGCGGCCGCTTCTTTTATATCATGGGTAGTTCGTCCGGTCCCCCTTAAGGGTCCATAGTAGGTTAGCGCCTCCTGCTCAGCCTTGTGGAAATAATGCTCAACAACTGGCCAGGCCAGGGTTTGCAGATCTTCGGCGCTTAGCTCTTCCGGGTTTCCGGGAATTCCTTCCACAGTTAGATAAGCATAGGTATTGGCCTCCCGGTATATGGAGAAAAGAAACTCGACTCCTACCAAAACCAGCGGAGCTTTTTCCTCACGCAGCAGTTCATGTAAACCCCGATCTATCAGACGGAAAAACCGCAAAATATTGTCCTTCGAATCATCAGTGCCTACTCCGTGACCATGAAATGTAGCGGCTGCCTTATCATTAGTGCCCTGGAGGGTGTTGCTATGATATTGAAGCTGTCGCTCCGGGTCGTCATACTTCATCGCTTCAGCCAGACTATGGGGTATAGTATCAATTTCCAACTCGCTTACACTCGCCCGAGTGCATTTAAGTACGCGAATATCATTTTGACTGAGAGCCAGAACATAGAATAATCCATCTCCAATAAGCAAGGGAAGCAATGGTTTGAGGTGGAAACGTTGGTTGATATGCAGGAGTTCATTGACCGGCAAGGGGAGAAAGAAATGGTAGAACATATCAGTAGTCAGGAATATTGCCAGGCCGTCCCGCTGTTGCAGCCAGAATTGATTATCTAATACCAGTTCCTGAACCGGTTCCAAAAATAGTTTGGCGTCAGGGGAGCGCATACCGCTGTCTATTAAGCGCATCTCAGCATCCCTAACCATGTTCTTCAACCTTATACGCCCCTGTTTTGTTTCGACTCCAGCCCTATAGGTGGGCAAATAAATTGATATACAAATATCATCCTGTTTTTCCATTAGTTCGGTTAAGTCATCTCTGGTTAATAGATTCATATTCAGCCTCCTTGTCTTGGGTTTATTGTGCCCCCACAAGCCTAGCCGTATGCTTATCTCGGCGGGCAAAGACCGGATAGCGAACCGGCATGATGCCCAGATAGACGTTGAGACCAGTCCCACTGATACCACTTTTTACGTTAAGTTACCCATTTCATTAGTTGCGGCTGCGGGTAGTTGAAGCAGTTTTGTCCTGGTGTTGCCGGCATAATTGCACGAAATTATTAATGTTCTCTATTTCTTTTTGCCGGATCTTTTCAGTCATGTTGCCTCTTCCCAGGCGATCACACAAAGACAACATGGCGATTTCTTCAAGTGATACTTCTGAGAGCATCTTATCAATGTCAGCGAAGGGTAATTTCTTAACTACAAAAAGAGTCTGCATATGCCATCTAACCATTCGCGATACCTTTTTTCTGAACTGTTCATCATCAGTGAATTCCTGCAAAAACCCTGCGGCCAGGATGGCTCCGTGCTTGTCATGGTCATAGGCGGTTATTCTACCCCTGCGTACCTTAGTGGTATGGGCCTTACCCAGGTCATGTAAGAGGGCTGACCACATAAAAACACGGGGATCCTCGCTTACATTTTTCCCTTCTGCGGCCAGATCGACAACCAGCAGAGTATGTTCCCAAACGTTTCCTTCCGGATGGTGATCTGGTGATTGTTCAACCTTCTTTAAGTCACCCAGCATAGTAAATGGATAAGTATCTGAAAACAACCTGTTGTCAGTAAGCTGCCTAAAATATACGGAGGGCTTTTCATCGTCGAGCAGATGCTCGTCAAACTCCTTAAATATTTCATATTTGTTTTCGATGACAATTCACCTCTTAACCATTTATAAGAATAGTTTTCCCTACCAAACCATTATGATTATACTTTACCATTTAGGCTAAAAGGAATTGATCTTCCTTATGACATGAATATTTCAGAAGAAAAACTACATTATCAAATGCTCTTTGACTAAATGCGCATTAAATACGTATAATATAATCAAGAGGTGAAGAAATGAAACATCGTGATCTGATTAAAAAGTTGGAAGCGAATGGCTGGTATAAAGCCAGAAGCGGAGGCGATCACGACATCTACACGAATGGAATACGATCCGAACCGATTCCTAGGCATAAAGAGATCAACGAAATCACAGCAGCAAAGATACTTAAAAGGGCTGGGTTAAAATAAAGCGTTGCTCCAACAGGGTTAAAATTAATAAACCACAACAAAGGAGGAATATCACTATGAAATTAGCATATCCGATTATCTTAACAGAAGTATCTGAAAAACACTTTTCTGGTTATGCTGTCAATGTTCCCGATCTAAATATTGATACCCAGGGAGAAAATATTGCCGATGCTATATCAATGGCCCGTGATGCTATTGGTATGTGGGCTTGTTTTGAAATTGACGAAGGTCGAAAGGTTCCACAATCCTCCAACACGGATAATATAGCAGTTCCTTCCGGAAGCACCCTGGCGTTCGTTGATATCGATATTGAGGCTTATCGTCGGGCTCATGACAACCGCTCAATTAGAAAAAATCTTACTCTACCCAGTTGGCTAAACGATCTCGGCGAACACGCCGGTTTCAATTTCTCTCAGATTTTACAGGAAGCTTTAAAAGCAAAATTGAACATTCAAGACAGATAACTCTATAAAAGCTGTCCGGGCCATGTGAAAAGGCTATCATTAGGGGCATCGCCCCCTCAATGTTTCTTCTTCGCCATCACTTCTCGGTTTGGTATTTGTGGGGGTTCCTCCAGCCAACCATGTTTCATCATGATTTTTGTACCCTGTTCAGCAAACTGCCCGGATTCTACGATCATTTGGGCATAGGTTTTGGCTAAATCGTGTCTTGAGCTAGCTGCGATTGAAATGCCGTATTCACCTGTTGCTTTGGTATTCAAAACGGTAACCTGAAACATTATTAGTTTCTCGGAAAACGGTGAAATGGTTGAGGTTGTTACTCCAGTATCATGGGTAAAAGTGAAATTGATATGATCCTCCATAGCCTTGGCGGACAGGGTGTCTATGAAATCACCAGCTAATTGGATACCTTTTTCCATGAACTTCTGCACTTCTTGGCTGGGGGTCACCTGCTTGAACCCCATCAATAGGATCCGGCCAATATCGTTTGACAGGGCGTTATTATATAAGTGAGCAACCTCTATTGCCAGTAAAGGTCGTTTCTCACCGATAAAACCGGCTAGAAAAGCTGGTTTGTTGATAAACTCAATCCCGTCGGGAAAATCAGTGGTTGGGGGTTTAGAAAGTATCCCCTCGGATAGCATAAAATCCGTAACTTTGATATTTAAGCGAATAGACGACTCTACACAAGCTGCATAAAAGTCCCTAATGTCCGGGCGGGTGGCCATGCCTATATTAAGGCTGTTAAAGTTCAGACTCGTTTTGAGCTCAGTGCGTAAAAAATGAAGAAGGAAGGTTTCTGAGAATAAAGGTGGAGCATCGATATTAATATCGATGTCTGAAAACCCAACAGGAACCTGAAAATTATCCCTTTCTAAAAACTCAGTTATAATTCGAATGCGCTTCTCAATACGATCAAGAGTTTCGCTCTCTATATCCCTTATAACAGGGGATTTTGTTGTTGCCAGAAAATATTTCCATTGGCATCTTAGCATGGTGTATTGCATGAAACTGCTCCAAAGCTGCGCGATTTCAGTGGTTGTTAGGCGAGGAGAATGTTCAATATTCAAATAATGGGTCCCTTCTTGAGAACTGTTCTGGGGAAATGTGGATGATAGAATCTCGTTCAAAAGTATTCCTCCCATTTATAATCTCTTTCATAGGATAACCAGCTTTTCGGAGTGTATGCTAAAAGAAGAGTGTTTGCAATTCTCATTCCGTGAATCATTACGCGGTAAATATAAATTTTGAAATAACTGGGATCAGATGCTGAATTATTGATGCTATCTGCGATGTTCCATATATATAGTATAATTAAGCCAGTATCAGGATTTGTCAGGAAGTCTTTGAAATGGAGTCGGTGAGCAGTGGACTTGGATGATACGCTTTCAATTATGCATTGTGATCTGGACGCGTTTTACGCGGCGGTTGAACAGCGGGATAATCCTGAGTTAGTGGGGAAGCCGGTTATCATAGGAGGAAAACCTGATTCACGCGGGGTGGTGGCTACCTGTTCTTATGAGGCCCGCAAGTTTGGGGTCAGGTCAGCTATGCCGCTGGCCCAGGCTCGCCGTTTGTGCCCCGGGGCTGTTTTTCTGCCGGTGGCTATGTCCCGCTATCAGGAGGCATCATGCCAGGTTTTTCAAATCTTTGGTACATATACTCCCGCTATCGAACCTCTTTCCATCGACGAAGCCTTTCTTGACCTCACCGGGTGTACCGGTATTTTTGGGCCAGTGGAAACCATCGCCAGGCAGATAAAAAGCCGGGTTAAATCAGAGGCAGGTCTTAATATTTCAGTTGGCATCTCATATAACAAATTTTTAGCCAAACTGGCTACTGAACTGGGAAAACCGGACGGTCTGAAAATAATTACCCCTTCGGATACCCAGTCAACATTGGCTCCGCTGCCGGTGTCTTACCTGTGGGGGGTAGGGGAAAAGAGCCGGCAGCAGTTGAAGAGATTAGGCATTAATACGATTGGGGAACTGGCTGGGATGAACCCGGAAGCATTGGAACGGCAGATGGGTCCGCATGCCCGTATTTACTGGGAATTAGCTCACGGGGTTGATGAACGGGTGGTGGAATTAGACCGCCAACGCAAGTCGGTGGGACGAGAGATTACCTTCTCAAATGATATCGATGATAATGAGGAATTGGAGACCGTACTATTAGACCTGGCCGGACAGGTCAGCAGACGCCTGCGGCGACAACTAATTGGGGCTAGAACTATCACCCTGAAGCTAAGATATAAAAATTTTAAAACTCTGACGCGCCGTATAAGCATGCCCAGTGCCAGCAATAGCGAAGACGCTATTTATCATGCTGTAAACAAGCTGTTTCATAAAGTATTTCATAACGGCGACAGTATCAGGCTGCTGGGACTATATGCCGGCGGACTGGAATATGCTCCAAATGTTATACAGGGCGATCTTTTTAAATCGGAGCAGCAAAAAAGGAACGAAAGCCTTGACCAGGCCCTGGATCAAATCCGGGACCGCTTCGGAGAAAAAATTATTACCAAGGCTAGTCTTTTAAAAAGACCTGATCCCGGAGATTTAGATTGATCTTAATATCCACCGCCAGAGCATCTCAGAACGCTAAAACAAAAAACAGATAAAACAATTCCCCGGAATGAGAACTCTTTTCATTCTGATTCTTCCGCCATCTTTTCAGCGTGCCCGCCTGCTTCCCGAAAGATATTCTCATAGAAGCAGAAAAAGGCCTGGAAACCACAGGGAATATAGTATATATTGAACATTGATAGTGGAAAAAAGGGGAAGAGAGCAGAATGTCGTCTCAGATTGAACTCGTCGTTGAAATGATAGAAAAGCTGCGTTGCGAACTAAACGAAATGGGAAACGGTAATAATCTATTAGACATAAGGGTATTGGAGCTGAGTGAAAAGCTCGACATATTAATCAATAGATATAATGAACTTATATCTATAAAATGAAAGCAGGACTAGCGGGTTGAAAAATTTAGGATTTGTTAAGTAATTGTGAACTTAGGGAAGCGCAGGTCTTATTTATTGGAATATTAGAGAAATTTAAGGTAAAAAAAAGGAATGAACAAGCAAATAGAGAATGATATCCATATAAGGAAGGCGTGGGGACTTAAACATGGATATAGCAATGATCTTAATTACGTTTTTACATAATTGTATTGCCGGTTTCCTTATGCCCTGGCTGGGCCTGCTGCTGGTAAATATCAGACCGCCGATGAAAAAGCTAGGCATAATAGCGCTGTCCTACGGATTATTGGGGGTATTATTGAGATCGGTTATTCACGTATCATATGATATTAGTTTTCTGATCCAAATGCTTTTCCTGGTATTTATTGTGACTGTTATCTTCAAATTGAACCTGATTAAATCGATTATTGCCAATATCCTGGGAGTGATAGTCCTGATAGGAGGAGAAACTGCTTTTACCTATATCATCGCAGACCAGTTTGGTTCAAGTATTATAATGAGCGATAATCCCCTAATAACGTTGTTTATTCCGCTTCCGCAAATAATTATGGCCTTAACCATAATTTATTTATGTAAGCGCTTCGAATTTCATCTCTTCGATTATAAAGAGACAAATGAACATGCTTCTAATGCTTTTGAAGGCAAACGAATAAAGACTATTACCGTGCTGATATTGGTTCTGTTGCTGGTTATTATTGTGCAGCTTATTTTTAATCTATTTGTCATAAACAAGGAATATGGGATATTTAGTGGTATATCTCTGCCTATATTTGGAGTGATTTCCGCCACTGTTTTGATTCTGGGCGTCGTATCTATGGGATTTTTAATAATGCAGCTAATGGAATTGACCCATAAAGAGAGCCAGTTTCACACCCAGGCTCTGTATATTGAAACCCTGGATGAACTGTATACCGCCATACGCAGCGAAAGACACGACATTATCAACCACCTGCAGACCATTTACGGGTTTAACCAGCTGGGTTATACCCAGGAGGTGCATAGTTATCTCAAGGAACTGCTGGGCGGGAATATATTATCCAATGATTTTATTGTTACCGGGACCCCGGGATTAACCGCCTTGTTCTATATTAAATCAGGTGTAGCCCGGACCAACGATATTAAGTTTCAGGTGAATATGGAAAGACAGATCGACAAATTGGCGGTGTCACCCTATGAACTTAACAATATTCTGGGCAATCTGATCAATAATGCCTTTGACGCGGTAATGCCCCTGGATACCGGCCAGCGGCTGGTAAACGTCTATATTGGGGCCGATGATGATAATTATATTTTCACGGTTGCCAATTACGGATATATAGACGATCAGCTACAGCAAAATATATTGAAAAAGGGTTTTAGCACCAAGGCGGGAGAACATGCCGGGCTGGGTCTATATACCTGTAATAAGCTGGTAACAAAATATGGAGGCCGCTTAGAGATAAAAAATAGCCATAACCATATGGTGGATTTTTCAGTAGTCCTTCCCATTAATCTGGTCAAGGGGGAATTATATGAATCGGCTGGCTCGAAAACTGGCGCATTTACTGGCTGAAAACGCTGGTAATTCCTTATATCATGAGGATGAGGTACGCTACGGCCTGGAAATAGCTCTGGGGGGATTGCTGCAAATAATAATAATCATGGCGGCAGCCCTGCTGCTGGGAATTGCGAAAGAAGCCCTGGCTATTATTACCGCCGCAGTCCTGTATCGAAGATATGCGGACGGCCCCCACTGTCAGACCTACTACCGCTGCACGATTGCCAGCCTGATAAACTTTACCCTGCTTGCTTACCTTTCCAGATACCTGCCTGTTAATTACTTACCAGTATATCTTATAGGTACCTCAATATTATCAGTTTTAGTTATCCACTATTACGTTCCGGCCGACAATCCCATCAATCCAATTACCGATGAGGCGATGAGAAGAAAGAGGAAACAAAAGTCTTATCTGGTATGGCTGGTAATCCTGCTGGTAAGTATAACCGCAGCCTATATTATGGGAGAAAAGCCGGTTGCCACAGCTCTGCTGCTAGGCCTTTGCTGGCAGAATTTTACTCTTCTGCCGGGGGGACGGGCTTATATTCACCTGTGGGACCGGTTTTTTGAAATTATAGAAGGAAAATTAAAACGGGAGGAGGTGATTTAAATGTTAGCAAAATTTAGAACCCTGGCCTGTACTTCCCTGGTGGCTGTTTTTGCTCTGTTAGCCACTGGTGTGCTAGGTCCGGCTTGCCCATTTACGCATTATCAACCCGAGTTGCCCAAAAGAGATTAATTAAAGGAGAGAACAATTAAATGAAGATATCGACTTAGCAGGCTGGACGAGCCTGCTTTTTTTGAATGTTTTTATATGCCATTATTAGTCAAAATACCGTATTCCCGGTAGTTTTTTTCTTTTCTGATGACCTCAAATATATTGCCTATGAACGGGCAAAATATTAACGAGGAAAAGCTAGAAACAATGAAAGGGGAACCGCCTTGAAGACTTTATGGAAAGGTGCCGTTAGTTTTGGTCTGGTGAATATTCCGGTAGGGATGTATGTTGCTACTGAGAATAAGGATATAAAATTCAATAATCTGCACAAGGAATGTATGGCCCCGATTAAATACCAGAAGATTTGTTCCAACTGCGGCCAGGAGGTAGGGCCGGAGCAAATAGTACGCGGTTATGAATATCAGAAGGGCAGCTATGTGGTGATTAATGAAGAGGATTTGGAACGTATTCCCCAGGAGAATACCAAGACCATTGATATTCTGGACTTCGTTAAATTGGAGCAGGTCGATCCCATCTATTTTGACAAGACCTACTATCTGGAGCCAACTCCGGGCGGAGAAAAAGCCTATACCTTAATAGTTGAGGCTATGCGGAAGACGAAGAAGATTGCCATAGCCAAGGTTTTGATTCGTTCCAAGCAGGCGCTGGCGGCTCTGCGGGTGAAGGATAAGGTGCTGGTCATGGAGACCATATTTTACCCGGATGAGATACGCTCACCGGCCTCATTAAACCAGGGCCTGGATTCCGGCAAACTGCATGACAATGAGATTAAGATGGCGGTAAGCCTTATAGAAAATCTGTCCACGGACTTCGATCCCGCCCAATACCACGACGACTATCGTCAGGCTTTGTGGGAGGTAATAGAAGCCAGGATAGCGGGGCATGAGATTGCGATACCGGCTCAAAATGCCGTTAAAGGCAATGTAGTAGATCTGATGGAGGCATTAAAGGCCAGTGTGAAATTGGCCGAGGATAATCGCAATAAGGATACTAAAAAAGAAGGAAGTGCCCGTAAGAAAACCAAAGCCACGGGAACTTAGACATGATTGATCTATTGCCGGATTTAGAGAGAGTAATGGAGCCCGTTCTATGGCCTGAAGCATTTGACAGCCAGGGGTATGTTTACCAGGTTAAATGGGATGGGGTCAGGATTCTGGCCTCGATAAAAGATGGTGAAGTTACTCTGGTGAATAAGCACATGCGGGACAGAAGCATGCAATATGGGGAACTGCAGAGTCTGTCTGAGCATGTTGATGCGCAGAATGCTATTTTGGATGGGGAAGTGGTGGTGCTTAAGGAAGGCAAGCCTCATTTTCCCTCCATAATGAGACGGGATAGATGCAGTAAACCACTGAGTGCAGATTATTTGGAGGCTCTGCTCCCGGTTAATTATATGGTCTTTGATCTGCTATACCTTAACGGCAAAGATCTTAGAGATACAACCCTGGAATATCGGAAAACTCAATTGAGCCGGATAATTGGAGATCAGCCTTATCTTTATCTGGCAGAAGATTTTTATGATGGCAAAAGCTTATTCACGGTCATACAAGATATGGGGCTGGAAGGGATGGTCGCGAAGAAAAAAGGAAGCTTTTATTGTCAGGGCAAGAACCATAACACGTGGCTGAAAATCAAGTGCAACCGTACCAGATTGTGCATTTTAGGAGGATATACCCTGCGCGGCCAGAAGGTTAACTCATTATTATTAGGCGGGCTTCGCGATGGGGAATTGATATATATAGGAAAAGCCTCCAGCGGCCTAAGTGCAGATCAGCTGGATATTCTTTCCCGGCAGCTTCCTGAATTGCGAATTAAGGATTCGCCGTTTTCCAATCTGCCCTCCACTCAAAAAGGTTGCTGCTTCATTAAACCCCAGCTGGGGGTTAACGTGCAGTTCCTGGAATGGACCGATGATATCAAGCTGCGATTTCCGGTGATAAAAGATTTTGCCGATATCAGTCCCCAGGAATGCTCCATATAATACCGTATCTTAAGGAGGCTGCCATGAATGCATCTGTTACCGTGAACGTTGAAGGAAGGGAACTGTCTCTTTCCAATATTAATAAAGTATTGTGGCCCCGGGAAGGTTATACCAAAGGGGAATTAATTAATTATTATCTGGAGATATCCCCATATATGATAAAATATTTGCTCGAACGGCCGCTGGTCTTTACCCGCTATCCGGACGGTATTGACGGTAAAAACTTTTATCAGAAAAACGCCCCTGAATATATACCCGCATGGATAAAAACCTGGTTGTATCAATCCGCCCATGATAAATCAACCAACAACTTGATTATGGTGGAGAAGCAGGCTGATCTGGTGTGGCTGGCCAATCAGGCTTTTATCGAGATCCATCCCTGGCTGTCACGGCAGGATTCAATAATCAACCCGGATTATATAGTATTCGACCTGGACCCTTATGAAGACTGCCCATTCCCCAAGGTAGTGGATATAGCTTTCCTTTTAAAACAACTACTGGATGATATGGGTTTGAGAGCATACATTAAAACATCCGGCGCGGAAGGCTTGCATGTTTATCTGCCGGTAGTTAATAAGTACGGTTATAACCAGATAAGGAATTGGGCCGGGGAAATTGCCGGTATAGTCTGTACGGCAATGCCCAATGACGCTACGGTTGAAAGAAGTGTCAGCAAACGAGGCCAGCGAATTTACGTTGATTATATGCAGAATGTAATCGGGAAAACGATTTGTGCACCCTATAGTGTCAGACCACGCCATGGTGCTCCGGTTTCTGCCCCGCTAAGATGGGAGGAATTGAGGGATATATCTCCGGGGGAATTCAATATTAAGAATATTTTTGATCGTCTGAAGAAGACCGGGGATCTGTTTACTGCAGTCCTAACCGATAAACAGAATATTGATAGATTCATTGATGGAGTAGGAAACATTAAACATAAAATGCTGACCGGGCATGTATAATAATGTTGGATATCCATATCCTACCGGACTTACGGTGGTTATCTCTTTGCTATAAAAATGCCAGGTTATCTCCTGGCATAGATTTGGACTGAATTAAATAAAAAATATATCCAGATTTTACTGCAACTTGGACTTGGGGTTCATATTTGTCAAAATCATATTCATTTCAGTTTTGAAGCTTGAAATGGTCTTACCTTGAACAAGCCCTTGAGCCACGGTTTTGATAGCTGCAACTGTCTTTATGTCTGATGTAACTTTAACGGTATAGCCGGCCTCCATTTTTGTGACCGTATCCATTACGTTTTTCTCAATTGCGGCTGATTTTGTTTTATCCATATTGGCATCCAGATCTAATCCCACATATATTACATTGTCGGCGACGACTGCAGTTGCCTTATTAACTCCCATAATCTTACTTGCCACCATAGCAGCCTGGTTTGCCACATCCAAGGCAGACGGTTGAGTGGGTGTAGTTGCATTTGGGGTCGTGGGGGTAGGCGTTGGGTTAGTGGGTATAGGATTGGTCGGAACCGGTGTGGAAGACGGGGGCTGGGCCGGTTTCTTAGCGGCACTTGTACAACCCCCCATCATAATGCTGCTGCTGATTAATAGGGACATCAGCATGAGTACTGCCAACCTTGATATTTTCACAAAGACTTACCTCCTTCATAAACGTTAAGATTTATTATTTCTAAAATGTACAAAGCTAATGCAAAAAATGATAAAGGGATAAAATAAAATAGTGATCAGATCCGTGTTAACATGATTCCAGTAAACTGGCAGCTTTATTGGATAGATAAAACAAATAGGACTAGGAACATAATAAACTTAACTGGTATTATATATAATAAAGTTAGCGGTTTAAGCCAACCAGGCTTTAGTAAAAAACGGAGGTGTAGTATTTGACCACAGGAAGCAACGAGAATGAATTAAGTAGGACCTCAGAGCGCAAAACATATCAGGCTCCGCCGGAGATGCTGCTCGATCCCGATAAAAAATATTGGGCGGTAGTTAAGACCAATCGTGGTGATTTTAAGATTGAATTATTGGCCGACCGGGCACCGATAACAGTAAATAATTTTGTTTTTCTAGCCCGGGATGCATTTTACAATGGGATCAAATTCCACCGGATAATCAAAGACTTTATGATCCAGACGGGCTGTCCTCAGGGCACCGGTATGGGCGGTCCCGGATATGCTTTTCCTGACGAATTACCGCCCATTCTTCCTTATGATCCGGGCATAGTGGCTATGGCCAATAGCGGGCCTAACACCAATGGCAGCCAGTTTTTTGTCTGCAACGGGAAGATGTCCAAACAACTGAACAACAACCCCAACTATACCGTTTTCGGACAGGTAGTGGAGGGGATAGAGATAGTATTGGCAATATCCGACACTCCCGTAAGATACAATAGATGGGGAGAGCCCAGCCAACCGGAGGAAGATGTGTTAATTGAGACCATTGTTATTGAAGAAAAGTGATAATAGTCAAACCTTTTGATGGGTATAGAGAAGAATAGACTTTTAGGGGGAAAGTGAAGTGGGGAAGTATTTGTATTACCTCTTGCCGGCCATTCTTCTTAGTCTATATTTTGAATTTACCGGCAATGAACTGGCTACCTTTTTTACCGCCTGTCTGTCAATTATTCCTCTGGCGGGGATTATGGGGGAAGCGACTGAGAGTCTGGCCTGCCATGCAGGCGAAAGGGTAGGGGGATTGCTAAACGCTACCTTTGGTAATGCCACTGAGCTGCTAATAACCATATTTGCCTTGCGGGCCGGTCTCTTTGACGTAGTCAAGGCCTCTATCGCCGGCAGCATATTAGGCAATATATTGCTGGTTTTGGGTTTGTCCATCCTGGTGGGCGGCATTAAGAACGGTGAACAGGTATTTGACCGGGTGCATGTTAATAACCAGACCAGCCTGATGTTATTGTCCACTATTGCCCTTATTATTCCGGCGGTATTTTTCCAGGGGGATCAACAGAATCTTTCCCTGGAAGGCTTCAGCCTGGCGGTCGCTTCCATACTGTTGCTGCTATATTTTGCCGGTTTGCTTTTTGCCATGGGGCGAAAAAATGAGGACATTTGCGCCATGGATGAAGCCCATTGGTCGCGCAGCAGGTCAATATTGGTACTGGCTCTCTCCACAGCTTTAATTGCCATGGAAAGTGAATTCCTGGTGGGCGGGATTGAACCTGTAACCAAAGCCCTGGGATGGTCGGAGTTCTTTATTGGAATCATTATTATTCCCATCATAGGTAATGCCGCCGAACATTTTACCGCAGTGACCATGGCGCTGAAAAACAAGATGGATCTTTCGTTTGAAATTGCGGTAGGTTCCAGTACTCAGATTGCCATGCTGGTAACTCCAATACTAGTGTTTTTGAGTCTGGCCTTTGGAACCCCTATGAGCATGATGTTTAACTACCATGAGATAGTGGCGGTGGGGCTGGCAGTATTAATTGCCCAGTTCATAAGCCTGGACGGTGAATCCAACTGGCTGGAAGGGGCATTGCTCTTGGCTGCTTATTTCATCGTGGCTCTGGCGTTTTATTATTTGTAAGACATGAGGCAGGCATGAGGAAGATAGCAGTAATGATGGGATAAAGCCAACTTCCCACCAGTGTAAAATGCTTTACATACCATGATCCATGTGGCATTAATCTAACCACAAGAATGAAAAGGCCGCAACGAACTTTAAATCTAAGTTTCGTTACGGCCTCTTTCTATTGTATGGTGGATATATACGGGGAGGATGGAGTCGATATGCAGTTAGAGATTCCAAATCACCTTAGCCAGGTACTGCACAGTCTGGTGCCCTCTTATCTAAAAGCTGCAACTTATCCTAATTTAACACTCATTGAAATAAAAAATAGATATTTGGTCACATTGAGGTCATATATAACCCTTAAAGTAACATTGCAAGTACAAAAAATGATCGATATGTAAATCAAGATGAGATTAACCGGAAGAAAATATCAAAGGAGAAATAAGTGATAAGGCAATAAACAGGACTATATTAGAAAGGGGGGATACGAATGGCACTCGATCTGACTTTTAGGGCAGCAATTGCATTTGCTGCTTGTTCCGGATGTTTTTTGTATTTTGGTTCAAAGGGCAAATGGTTAAAGCCGTTTCACCTGACCGCAGGGGTATTGGCCGTTATTCTATGCGCCGTTACATTTTTTAACCGGTAGTGTTGTTTTCTCCTGCGAGATCCTTTTTTCCGCATTGAAAAATATTCTTTTATACATATAGTGGATGCCGGGTTCAATTTAATTCCGCCATAAACTCCGGTAGGACTTTTCAACAATTTGGAGTTAATTATGTTATCTGACCGATTAAAATACCATATAAGTTTGTTTTAACTACTTGACACCGTATCTGTTACGGTGTCAGCTTTACATATAGATAACTTTCTTGTGCCCGTTCTAATATCTGAATAACAAAGGACGGCGGTTGAATATGTTCAATATAATGATTGTTGAGGATAACACCAATATAAGAAAACTCATGAAAGCCCGTTTGGAACAGGAAGGTTATGCTGTTTTACAGGCGGAAAATGGAGAAGCGGCGCTGGATGTTCTTGATAATCACCATATAGATTTAATAATTAGTGATATTATGATGCCTTATATGGATGGATATGAATTAACAAAAAGTTTGAGAGAAGCGGACTTCAACATGCCAATACTTATGGTGACCGCCAAGGAAGCTTTCGAAGATAAGGAAAAGGGCTTTTTATCGGGAACAGATGATTATATGGTAAAACCAATCGATGTTAATGAAATGATCTTAAGGGTTGCTGCCTTGCTTAGACGTGCACGGATAGCCGCTGAACACAAAATTATTATTGGTGATGTGGTTTTAAACTACGATACCCTCACGGTGACCACAAAGGACAAGGTTTACGAATTGCCAAAAAAGGAATTTTATTTGTTATTTAAATTATTAAGCTATCCCAAACAGATTTTTACCCGCCAGCAGTTAATGGATGAAATATGGGGTATGGATGTGGATATAGACGAGAGGACCGTAGACGGCCATATTAAAAAAATTCGTAAAAAATTCGAGGACTTGGAAGAGTTTAAGATTATAACTATACGCGGTTTAGGTTATAAGGCGGAGAAAAATGTATGAGGAAAATTGCAGAATCCATAAGAGCCAAATTAACATTAACATTTATCGGTATATTAGTGCTTTCCTGCCTGACCGCATTGGGTTTAATGATCGTTGCCGCCCCCAGTTTAAGCGAAACCGCCGCAACCAGGATCAACAAAGATATAGTTCTTCTTCTGACGGGTTATACTGCTCCCAGGGAGTGAGACACGTAAAGGCAAAAAATAAGCTAAAATATGAGTATGGAAAAAAGAAATCGTTACACAACCGAATTCAAAGCCAAGGTCGTGCTCGAACTTCTACGTGAGGAGT
>Ga0209340_1000298_pt1 | contig 60381 bp, 82 predicted proteins | sample EPASupsiteSAE323_FD_187266 | JGI IMG/M metagenome (GOLD analysis project Ga0209340, IMG submission 187266) | Bioremediated contaminated groundwater from EPA Superfund site, New Mexico - Sample SAE3-23 (SPAdes) (version 2) | ecosystem: Environmental > Aquatic > Deep subsurface > Groundwater >... | reverse complement strand
ACTTGACGTGCGCATTGAAAATTTAGAACTTATTACACGTCAAGAGCAGGCTGATCGGAATAGAAATCCGGAGGCAATGCGTAAATCGATGGAAGAATACTGGCATAACGGAGCTAGTGACATACATGTTGCTTCTTTGATAGAGCGCGATAAAGAATTAAAAATAGAATTACTTAAACAACCTGAGTTATTAAGAATTAAAAGGCTACAATTACAATTAAAAAGAGAAATCCGCAATGCAATTAGAGAAAAAACTGGACAACATGCTTGATAGTGTGTGGATGTACAAACTTGAATGTTATAGAATGATTGATTATTCAATTGTTGAAAACACCGTTACTATTATAACTGATAAGAAAGATTTCAACTTTCATAAAAAACATATAGACTTGGTACTCGAAGAATGGCTTCCAGTTTCTGATGAAAAGCCGGTGACCAGGAAGAAGAACACAATGCCTATAGTATTGGGTCATGAACAGTTACCAAATCTTACTAACCTGGTATTAGGTAATATCGATAAATTGAAGACAGATTCTTCGTTTATAAAACAAGCACAGGCAATTAACCAGAGTATTTTAACATTGATTAATATTACTAAAATGCAAATTAATCTTGCCAAGTTTAATGAAAACAGAGTATAGTATTAAATATTACCCGAGAGACATAAGCTGAATAGCTTGAAGGCAGTCATAAAAGGCTGCCTTTTGTTTTTTAAACAAAGAAGAATTTATGGAAAGAAAGAATAAAAGATTAAAATAGATACTTGTCTGATATTTTATAAAACAATTAATTAAAAGTTTTTGCAACTAATCTATCAGCAAATAATATATTCTTCCCTGCCAAGGAGGTAGCTGAGGATTACAGTAATACAGTTGGAGTCTGTATGTGATACGTAACGTTTGTCATAATATGCTTTTATTGCCTGATAGTAAGGGGTTGCAAAATTCATTTTTTAGTAAGAAATATAATAAAAATAAGTAAAGAGACATGGTTGATATTACAGTTTTTCAAGGTTACAAAAGAAAATTAGTTCATGAAAAAAATTATTATATATATAAGGAAATAAAAAATTAATGGTATTTAAAACAATAAAGGGTGTACAACAAGCTATTGCTTTTTATAATGCTAATCCAAAATATTGTGACATTCACAATACCAAAATGATATTTAAATTTAGTAAAAGCAAGGATGGTTACTTTTTTCTTCATCTATACTGTGCCGTTGACGGATGTAACAATATAGATGAAACGTTTAAAGAATATTGTGATATATATAATCAATGTATATGTGAACTACCATGTCCGTTAACAAGAAAATAATTTAATGAAAATACGTCAAATTGTTAAAGATCGATTAGATGAAGTATTTGGTAAGAATAACTATTATCTGATCTGTGTTGCTATTACTGGCAGTCATGCCTATGGTATGCAAACATCAGAATCTGATTATGATATTATGGGATTATATCTCCCGCCCGAAGATTATATTCTTGGTATGCTTAAGAATGAACAAATTGAAATTAAAGAAAAAGCAGATAATGTTGAAGGGATGCTATTTAGTTTTCAGAAATGGTATCATCTTATGGTCCAGCAGAATCCAAATGTAATTGAGTTATTATGGCATCATCCGTCGATGTATGTCTACAAGGACAGTGTTGTATGGCCTAAGTTAATTGCTGTAAGAAATCAGTTATTGTCAAAGAAACTAAAGCATTCATTCGGCGGTTATGCTTTTGCACAGTTAAATAGGCTAAATAAACTAAATGAGAAGATTAACCAGAACAAGAAGAGACTCGAAGAATTCAAGAAGTATGGCTATTCGGTTAAGAATGCCAGCCATATGATGCGTTTGCTTAATATGTGTTTTGATGCTCTTGTGGAAAAAGAAGTACAGGTAATGCGTCCGGAAAGGCAGTTACTTATTTCTATTCGCGAAGGCACATTTACGTATAAGGAAATTGTAAAGATGGCAAATGATAAGTTTGCTCTTATTGAGCAGGCTTATATGATGTCTGAACTTCGTAATAATATTGATCCAGACTTTGCCAATGAACTACATAAAGAAATTTTAAGAACATATTTAATGAAATTAGCATCAGAAGAATACTAGGAAAAATGAATGCCGCAAATTACATCAATTGACATAGATATCGAAAATGCTATCAATTGGCTTAGACAACAGAAATTAAACGACATATTGCAATGTGCCGGATGGACTGAGCAAGATGCTGTAGATATTATTATAGAAGGCTTAGACGATACACAGATTTTAAAGGCTTATTTAGATAATCAAATAGAACTTCTGTTTAAATCAGAAGATAATATTCAAGAGGAACATAACAATGGCAAGTGATATGCATCTTTGTGAAATAAAATTACAAGATCAATTTGATGATTATATGGATTTTCTGGATTACAATGAATTATACGGATTAGCAGAATTATATGGTTATTCGTCTCCTTTCATTTTTTGGGAAGAAGATCCAGTATTGAAAATGTATCCATTACTTATGATGGAGGACGAAATATAATGTCCGGTCATGTTAAGGAACAAAACCGTAGGTTAAATGTTATGTCATTACAAAAGAAACAATCTTTTGTTCAAAAACATTCACCTTTACCTTGGAACTCCTTTAATAATGGTATTGAAGGACCTGCTGGTCCTGTATATAAACATTTTGCATATAAAGGTATAGAACGTAACACTGATATAAAATTCATTGTACATGCTTGTAATAGCTTTTATAAAATGCGTAAATTATTAAAAGATATGTGTAGACTGCTTACAGACGATAAAAGTATAGATAAAGATGTCTTCTCCAAAGAATTAAAAGAAACATTAAAGGTTGTAAATGGTTAAGAATATTACTGTTGATACTTCTTTTGTATTATCTGTGCCTGTAGAGGCTGAAATCTAACTTTTGTCCAATGGCATGTTTTGTATTGTAAATGACAACAAGTTAATTATTCCCGATATATATTTCTATGCTACTGTTAATGACAAGGATAGTGTGAATATTTCTATTGAAGAAGTAGGATTTAAACTTATTAAAATCATTAAACTTGAATTGAAAGAATTAGAAAGGTAATAATTCCTGTTCATTATTAGTTATCTTCTTATATCTTCGTAAAATTGCTCCTTCAAATATATTTCTGCAGATATCACTTTCGGTTTTCTTCGATGCGCCGCAGATTTTTGTAAGCATTTCCTTATATTGATTGCCAATACGAAAGTGCACATCCGATGTGTAACGGGCATATAGGGGTTCTTTTTTCATAATATTTTGTGTCACAAATGTGTCACAAAAAGTAATTTAAAAAACACTATAAATCAAGGTGTCACATGAATTTTTTCAGAATCAACATATCAGAATCCTATATTTTTAGAACGGTAGAGCCGATTACATTTGATAAATTCTTATTACAATTTATTCCGTTAGCAATTGAGCATAAGATTAGCATTAGCTCTCTTGTTTCTGCAATGATTAACAGTCATTTGTTTGAATTAGAACATTTTCTTAATCAAATACATATGGAAGACATTAAATTAATGTCTATTCCTAATGCAATTAATATTAAATTCTTTGCAAAAGAAAGAAGATTAATTTTAATTAATGAGCAATATGAATTTCTATATGATTTTGCTACAAAATATTTAACCATTGTAAATCATATGGATGGTTATAATATTTATAATAAACTTCAAAATGTTAATACTCTAAAAACTATAATTGAATATGCTAAAAAATTAATGGTAGGTTTATGTTCTAAAGATATTAACAATATAGATAACTCTAAACAAACATTGTATTCAATAATTGGTAATAAAATTAAGAAGAATAAAGATGATAAAATTATCTTACCAACCTCAGAAAAATTAGAAACAATAAAAGACAATGCTATTTTATTTAATCAATCAATAAATATTGCTAAGGATTTGATTAATCCTATTGATAACATTCTGACTGAAGTTATTAATGAATCTACTGAGTCTGATTGCATAAATGAGGTCGCCATTGAAAGCCCATCTGCATAGTAGCTGAATTTAAGAAGAAGAAAAAAGGAAAAATAAGAGAGAGTGATCTTCCTACTTATTCTCTTCTGATGCGGTTTCTATATCCAGTGCCTTTTCAATCTTATTTAATGATTCTGCTATCATTAATCTTATTAGTGTTGTTGAGGAAGTCCTGGTATCTGAATCTTTTAATGCGGCAAGAGTCTTAATTTTTCCCATTACTCTTATAAAACTTGCATATTCATCACGAGGTAAAAAACCCTGAACTGCTTTATTTTTCTTTCTGTCTTCTTTTTCACTTAATAACTTAATAAAGTTATTAATTTTAAAATCAGCATTGGGTTTTTTGGGTTTAGAAGATTTAATATTTGAAGGAACGTCAACAATGACTTCATTTAATATTTTATTTCCTTCATTATCTTCGTTGTTTACATTGTCGTCAATGACTTCATTGTTTGCATTGATATCAATTTGTTCTTTTGTTGGATTTTGGCTTAAAACATCAGGAATCGAATCGAGTTGAGGACGTTTAGCTTCTTGTAGTTGAATAATTTCTTTGAAATTACGAATTTTACTCATGGCTAATACCTATAAGATGTAGTGCGATTTGATTAAAAATTTGAACACCGGCATGCAATTTATTGTAATAATACAGAGGTTGACCGGCAAGTTGTGAATTATAAATATCTACCTGGAATGGTATATAATGCTGTATAAGCATACTGTTGTATTTTTCTAATGCTGCTTCAAGCAAAGCTTTTTGTGATGTAACTATAGTTTGAAATTTGTTAGGGACGATACCTGCTACCTTTATTGAATTGTTCTGGGTTTTTCGTACATCTTCAATAATGTCGAGCATATCATCGATTGCTTCATAGCAAAATGGATGTATTTCAAAAGGAATAAGTGCATAATCTGCGGCAATTAATGAGCCTAAAGTAAGGTACTGATCCTGTGGAGCAGTATCAATAATTATATAATCATACTCATCTTTTATAGGCGCAAGGGTCTGTTTGATGAAGTACATATACATAGGATCCATAGACAATTCCGCCCGTGCAAGTTTCTTATGCGACGGAATAATATCGACGCCGAATTGTGTTTTAAGTATAGCATTTCTTGTTGGAATTGAGTTATCCTGCATCAGTTTAAGTATTGTAATCTGATTATCAGTTGGATCAACTCCAAAACCACGACTGGCATTTCTTTGTGAATCAATGTCGATTAAAAGAACTTTTTTACCCAATAACTGTAAGGCTACTGAAAGATTAATGGCGATTGTGGTTTTTCCTGCGCCACCTTTTTTAATTGAAACAGCAAGTATTTTACCCATGTGGCTTTTCCATATAGTTAGTGCAATAATAATAAATTAAGGAATAATATGCCAGTTTTTATATTAACAAAATCTATTGGAGTTTCTAATGATTAGATTATTTATAGACATTACTGATGTACAAAGTATAGATGAAGCTTATAAAAAATTAGATGAAATGATTAATAATGAGATAGCAAATTGTTCAAGTGTATCCGGGCTTTTCTCTTGTAGTACGGAATATTCTGTTACATACAGAGATGAGTTTTATGCGAGAATTTTTGCCAATACTCCGGAAGAGGCCCGCAAAGTGTTTATGTCTGGAGAAGCTGATTATCAGTTAATGAATGAGCTTCATTCAGATTTTGTTAAAGTTACAGAGGAACAATAATGAGTGTAAGACAACCAGCTGAACCCGTTTTTATTATTGATGGTGTTGAATATAAAAAGTGCAGTGGAAAACACGGCTGCGGACAGGTAAAGCCCTTAACAGATTTTGGTATTTATCCACGTAAGGGATACAATAAGAGATATATCCGCACATGTTGTCGCTTCTGTGACCAGATACGCAAAAAACCATATAGGCTCGCTGAAAGTAAACGATATAAAGCAAAACATCCTGAAAGAGTTACAGCAAGCAAACGCAGACAGCGAAAAAGAGGCCGTGAACAATTGCGCAATGGGTATATAAAGGCATTAATAGTTACTTATAACGGTATAAGACGCTCCGATGTTCCTGGTAGTCTTATAGGTGCGTATCGACAAAGAATCTTATTTAATAGGGAACTTAACAAACAAAATAAGGAACAAACCACTAATGGCAAAAGCGAAAACAAATGCCCTTGACAGGCTCGAGAAAGATCTTGAAAAATATCGTATCGAACTGGCAAGTGGTAAACTTGATAAAGGTATTGCAAATTCACTTGCAAAAATTGTTAATCAGCACATCAATTCTGTAAAAACACAGTTGTCTGCTCTTAAGATGAATGCAAGTATAACTTAGTGATTATTATATGGCAGTTAGATAATAGTCTATCTGCCATATGTTTTGAATAAAAATGGATATTATAAAACATATAGGTGGGAGAACAATAAAATGAAAGCTTATACTGAAGACAATTTAAAAAAATTACCCGCAGAATCGGATAATACTGTGGTTATTACAATAACGGGTGGAGTTGCAGATGTACAGAAAATGCCACCAAACGTAAGAGTTTGTATTCTGGATTACGACATAGAAGATTATAATCCAGATTCTGAATATATCTATGAAGATAGTGACAATGATGTATGTTCTGCTGCTGAATATTTACTTGAAGATAATACTATAGTAAGTGATATAATTAAACAATAAAGGAATAATAAAAATGCGTAGAGACAACGAACCAAGATTACCTAATCCTGATCCAAATACTATTGTAATAAAATTAGAAGACGGCATTGTAAAAGTTGAGAATCTACCTGCAGGAATGAAAATACGTGTATTAGATTATGATATAGAAGGTTTTAATCTGGAAGATTGGAAAGATAATCTATATGCTAACTGGAATAATGATGTATGTCTATTAACAGATTTTGTTAATCAAGATGGTTGTGTAGTTGAATTACGAAATCAAGAATATGAGAATATAGATAAATGAAAATTTTACATATAGGCTGCACTGCCGACACTGATTTACTTTTTGAACAAAAAGCATTAAAGAAAAGATGACAGGTAAAAGCATACTCTTTTAAGGGACATTCAACTAAATCACTTAACAGAATAATACTTTCAGATAAACAGCTGGGTAATAGAAGATAATAATATGCTACCTGAATTTCCTGACAGCTTTACAGATATAGGCACGCGTAAATTAAATGAATGTGGCAGACAAGCCATTATTGATTTATTCGGAAAAATAAAATGAAATATAGAATTATTAAGGAAGGCAATGTATATAAAGTCCAACGCCAGTATTATGTGCGAAATTTATTAAACTGGCTGCGTTTTGATTATCCATTTGAGAAAAGATATAAGTTGACATGGCACACTTTACAACATAGAGTGGATAATTTTGGTATAGATGGTTCTGGTTCTGAATATTATAAAGATATAACATTTGACAGTGTTGAAGCGGCTGAAGTACATGTTTATTCTTTAGCGCTCAAGAAAGCTATTCAGAAAGTAATAAAAGAAATAGAATTTAAAGATGGATAATTAATGATTACTGTAGAAGCAACGTTAGAGAAATATATTTATAAAAATACTAATACTGGTTTTAATATTATTGCTTTATCTAATGATCTCGTCGCAACAGGAATTTTACCAGATATTAAGGTTGGTGAGAAATTGAAGTTATCTGGTGAATACCGTAATCATCCAAAGTTTGGGAAACAATTCAAAATTAATTCTTATGAAATTATTTATCCAACAACTGAATATGGTATTAAAAAATATCTTGGTTCAGGCATTATTAAAGGGATCGGTCCTGCCATCGCGGAAAGGATAGTAGCGTTATTTAAAGATAATACACTTAATATTCTTGATAACGATATTAATCAGTTGATCAAAATTAATGGAATTGGTAAAGCGAAACTTGAGTCAATTAAAATAGGATGGGAAGAGCAAAAAGCTGTTAAAGATATTATGATTTTTCTGCAGTCGTATGATATTACTTCTGCAATGGCATTAAGAATATATAATCAATATAAACGTGATTCTATAAAAATTGTTAGTGAAAATCCATATAAATTAACTGAAATCTGGGGAATAGGTTTTAAGTTTGCCGACAAAGTTGGTATGAATATGGGGTTCAGTACCGATAATCCTTTGCGTATAAGATCAGGAATAGAATATGTACTTACTGAAGCATCTAATGAAGGTCATACATTCTTACTATATGAAGAATTATGTAAAAGATGTCAGAAAATTTTAACAATCGATTTAACACGATATGATTCTATTTTAAAAAAAATGAATCATGATGGCGTTATTGTTATCAGTGAATCAAGATTTTATCTGTCATTATTCTATTATTCTGAAAGACATGTAGAATCAATATTGTCAATGTACAACCATAAGATTTCAGAAAGTTTTATTAAACAGTTTAATAAAGTAAGGATTGATACAAAATTTTATTCATCTCAACAGATTAAAGCTATACGTATGGCATTTGAAAATAATGTTATGATATTAACAGGCGGACCTGGGACTGGAAAGACTACTACATTAAAAGGTATTATTAATGCATATAGTCAATTAAATAAAGAGATTTTGCTCGCTGCTCCGACAGGTAGAGCTGCCAAACGTATGAGTGAAGTTATTGGGATGGAAGCCAAAACAATTCATCGTTTGCTTGAATTTAATCCATCAAATGGTCAACCTAAAAAGAATGCTGATGATTATCTTAAAGCTGATATTATTATTATTGATGAAACATCAATGGTAGATATTGTTTTAATGAATCATTTACTTAATGCAATAGATGAAAATACTACTATCATCTTTGTTGGTGATGCCAACCAGTTACCGTCTATTGGCGCCGGTAATGTTTTGTATGATATGATATATCATGGAAAGATTCCTACAATGAATCTTACAACTATATTCAGGCAAGCTGAGGAAAGCCAGATTGTTACAAATGCCCACAGAATACACAGAGGAGAATGGATTCAGATAGATAATAAATCAGACTTTTTCTTTATTGAAGAAAAAGATGATACAAAAATTCCTGATATAATTGCCAATCTATGTGCGTTTAGGTTACCATCAACATATTCATATGATCCTATAAAGGATATACAGATAATTACTCCTATGCATAGAAGTCAGACTGGTACTATTAATTTAAATAGAACCTTACAGAGTGTATTAAATAATAAAGAACAAATATCTGTATCGGGACAAAAGAATTTTAAGATTGGCGATAAGGTAATGCAGCTAAAGAACAATTATGATAAAGAGGTCTTTAACGGCGACATCGGTGTTATAGTTAATATGAATATAGAAGAACAGATTATTATAATAGATTTTAATAATAAACTTGTTAATTATAATATAAGTGATCTTGATGAACTTATATTGGCTTATGCTATAACTATTCATAAATCTCAGGGATCAGAGTATCCTTGTATTATTATGCCAATTACTATGGCACATTATATTATGCTGCAGAGAAAACTTTTATATACAGCTGTTACAAGAGCCGCTAAAACAATGATTCTGATTGGATCAAAACAGGCGCTTCTGATGGCGATTAAAAATAAACAATCATCATCTAGATATAGTTATCTGTTTGGTGCAAATTAAGGAAGATATATGTCAATTTTTGAGATATCATTTGAAGAATTTTGTAATGGTGCATCAATACATTTATATGAAAAGACACGTATTATTGCCGACTCTGAAAAAGAGGCAATGGAAAAATTTCATGATGGAGAAGGTGTCGCTAGTATTGAAGATTATGAGTTTGATGGCGATTTTGATTTGTTATATGGGACTCCTAAAGTAACGGCAATTTATGAAGATGAAAATAATTTGGCAGTTTAGAACAGGAGAATAACATAAGATGACAGAGAATCTATCATCATTAGTCGGCAGACTTGTTAAACATAAGATTCTTGATATAAAATTGAGAATAACAGAAATTGAATCAGAAGAACCTTTGATATTTATATGCAAAGTTATTGACGGTGGTATCTCTGTATTCCATGTATCAGAAAAGGATATCGAACTTCTACCGGAATTATCTACAGCAGACATGTCTAATTTATTTGATCGTGTTATTGCATGGAATAATTTTCGTTGCAATACAAATTTTAATCATTTCCTTGAAACAAAAATGTGGGCAGAAGAACTCTTTGAGTTTTGCGGTTACAGCCGTGAAGAATCAAAGTGCTTATCCATTAAGTTTGCTAAAGAACATTCAGGTAAGAATCCTGTTATTAGGGAAGCGATGATTGATGCTTCCGGTGATATCAGTTTTATTGCTATAGGCACAATAATGAAGCTTGGTGGTAATCCCGAAGAAGTCCTTAGAACTATCTGTGATCATAATGATGCTAAAGGCAGTAAGAAAGATAAGGATGGCAAAATATTAAAAGATGCTACTTTTATAGAACCAATACACGAGATATAATCATAATATTAACTGATGAACAGAAAGATAAAATAAAAACTGTTTTTGATGAAGTTATCTGTGAACTTAAATGGTAAATTGCCTGCCATGAGGATTTTACTATGTGTGCAGACGATATTGTAGATCTAAGTAAAGCAAAAGGAAGTCTGGGAAATACTTACAAGAAAAACCTGGAAACCAATTTATTTTACAGGAGAATAAATGAAACTAACAATTGAATTGCCAGATGTTTTTTCTGATGAAGCCGAATTACTAGAAGATAGGTTGGCTTTATTTTTTGAGAAATTAGGTTTTAAAGATGGTAATATTCATGATGATAAAACAGGAAATGATACTCATATTCCTTTAAGTAATACTTCTATTGTAAAAATTAATGATAATCTTGGCATCTTTACCGGACCGGTTATTACAGAATGGCCTGAATCGCAAATATGTATGGATTGCGATCATGGTGAATTCTTGAATCTTGAAGATTATGATAGCAGTGATTATTTATGTCATGTAAATTGCACTATGAATAATGGTGTAAGTTGTGCTCTACGTGAAATAGACGGGGAGTCACGTCCAGAAATCGGCGATGATGAAAATGATGATGAAGAGAGAAATTAATGTTAAGAGATATAATTAAATCTGAAAACTAACAACTGGTTAAGGAAAATATCCCTTACTTTTTCCCATGAGATTCTTGGTATTATTACCGAAGAATATTATAAATTGATAGATGCTATTAAGGGAAATAATTTAATCAACATATGTAAAGAATTAAAAGATATAATGTTGGTCTCGCCTGCATAAAACAACAAAGTCTGGACTGGTAAAAATCAAAAAAATACGTCGTTTGGCCTCTATTGTTATATGGAACATTAATCATTTTTTAACCACCACTAACAAGAAGGGAATTATGCCATTATATGATTTTGTTTGCAAAAACAGTGGATGTACAAACTATGAACAGATTGATACTGTATTGCTTTCACATACTGAGTATGATGTAGTCAAAGATCATACGGCCTGCCCAAAATGTGGCAAGACAATGCAAAGAATATATAATAATCCGCCGCGAGCTAAATTTACGGGCTCTGGCTTTTATTCAACAGATTACGGTAAGGGTACCGGATAATGAATATCATAACCTATATACGGTTGGTTAACCGGATACTTGTGAAATCCGGAGTCAATAACCGTGTAGAAAATATTATTAAAATAATTGAGATTGCTGAACGATATAAATTGGCTTTGATATTTGGCACTAATGGTGCATTTGTTAATGGGCCGTTTATCGATACTGTAAAGATTGCTGATGTTCCTGTTATTACAAGTATATATACGGTTAACAATACCACTATCAACATTAAGGAATTTATGAGTTTTGTTGAAGAGATAGGTGAGTATTGCGATATGTACCAGGGCGCAAAAAGTCTGACCAAGATGGAATTTTATTTAAAATATCAGTTAATACAAGATAACACCGTTCATACGGGCGACGTGTTGTTTATTGTCTATTATGATATGATGCAGGATAAATTAATTTGTCGTGCATTAAATGTCGATGAACCAACAATTATTAAATTAAGACCACGCGATCAGTATAGAATTACTGAGGAAAGTCTTAAAAAGGAGAATGCAGAGAAGGAATTGTTTGCCTCTACTATTGCCTAAAGCTTATTATAATCAAAGGAGCTACTATGCAAGATCGGTCTTATGGGGCAAAGACAGGTACATACATCAATGAGAAACTAATACAGTTAAAAGATCTCGTTAAAGACAGGCGGTTTTTAACCGCCGTGGCAATAACAATAGCTTTTGCGTTCGCATTATTTAATCGAACCATTGCTATGGCATTTATTATTGCGATTAGACTGTTTTATAGTCTTTCTGATGCATATGGCACTCTGTCTCATGCTTAATATTGATGGTTGTTATTTTGATTTGCGATAAACAAGGGCTTTAACAGGCCCTTTGTTTTAAACAACAAAGGAGGAGCATGAGAATTGCAAAAATATTATTTGTCACAATATTCATAGTATTGGTTTTTACTTCCGGAAGTTCTGAAAAGCAGAATACAAAATATGATAAAATCACTGTTAATTTTAGTAAACCAAAGAAAATGAACACATCTTGGTATGGTGTGAAATTTCATAATAAAAAAACCGCGAGTGGCGAACGTTTTAATGCAACATTTCTTACAGCTGCACATAGATATCTGCCAATCGGTACCCGTCTTAAAGTAATTAATCCTAAAAATAATCGTTTTGTTGTAGTTAGGGTTAATGATCGTGGTCCTTTTCATAGTAATCGGGACCTAGATTTATCTTTGCGTGCTGCTCAAGAATTGGGCATTGTTGATATCGGGGTAGCTGAATTAATTGTGTATCGGATAACAACAATACATAGGAAAAAGAAGAAACTTTAGAATGTATAAGAAATTATTTGAAAAATATATATCAAAGTTTAGAAATATTGATGACATTGTACAAGTTTATGGTAATTCGGGAAAGTTATTTCGCATAAGGAGCAAAACAAGCAGATATTATGAGATATTTTTTAATAAAAATCTTCATTCATCTGTTTACATTCCAAGGTTGACCGCACAACAAATTTTATACAGTCCATACTTTTATGTTGATGATGACGGGATTATCCTTGATTTAAATGATGTTTTGATGGCTGTTGTTATTAGTCGTTTTGAACATTTGCAAGGAACTGACGACGGAACAGTAAAATATAAATTTAAACAGTATAAATTATTAAAACGTGACATTAGCGCTGTCATGCGAACTTATACTGGAATTATTCCTTATGCATATAATAATGATTTGAAAATCAGAAACCGCATACGTGTTATTAAGACATATAAGGAAACCAAAAAAGGTAAGTTTTATTATGAATCTTTTGGTGATGCTTTTTGGTCTGGTCGTATACCAAATTCTGAAAATGATATTAAAAAATATGCTATGTTGTTTAATGATCCTATCAGAGTTGAAGCTCTGACAGAAGGTATTTATTGTTGTCTTACTGATGAGAACTATTCTGGTGTTGGTTATGCTGCTGATAACAAAAAAATTACAAGTCTGTTTCCGCAAAAATCTAATTTGCCAGAAAGATTAAGACAGCATTATACTTCTAATTATCTTGAACCAGCCGCACCAATGACTGATATTCTTAATGCAGAAGCTAAACCTGAAAAGACTATGGCTATTGCAGTGTTCTGTCCTATTCAGGCCGAGGAAAATCCTGTATTTAAGGATGATGGTCCATTAGGTTATAACACTTTAATTGGCGGCGAAGTTTTGATTAATGAGGCTTTATCAAAATATAAATATTATATCAGGAGAACCTTTACAACTTCTTCATTGAATGTTGATGTAGTAAAGGAGAATTCTGTTATTCAACCTGGTGATATACTTGCTTATGATGTTGAAGGTAATGCTGATATTATATACGATCTTAAATACCGTGATGCTCTTGTTGAGTTTGTCGAGAAGGGATTAGGTAGTTATAAAATTGTTTTAAAGATTAAATCCAATCTTGGCGTTGCACGTATAATAAGTGATTATGGAATTAAAGGTGTGACTCATCCGCGCAAAGATCTTGGGACAATTACATTGCCGAAAAAGATATTCGGGGAAGACGAAATACTTGATGTCGCTATGGTTATTGGGCCGAATAGTCTTAAGACTGATGTTAATGGTATTCGTTTGGCCTGGCTTGCACTTAAACAGGCCATTCTAAATGAACCTCAGCAGCTTAATGTTAAACCTGATAAAATCACTGAAGAAGAAATTAACAATCTTACAAGTGATCTTCAGAAAATTACCTGGCATTATAATGGCCAAAATTATCAGGTCTATGCAGGATTTATAGGATTCAACGTTACAGATATCGCTAAAGATTGTCGTTCCGAAGATGTAAGAATTATGCCTGAAACTTTGAAATACATGTATCTTACTGACAATGAAAATGCGATAAGAATAGCAGATTTGCTTGTAAATAATAATATACTTCAGGAAGATAAATGGATTCTTCGTGAAAGTTTGCATTTAACTTCTAATATGATTAGTGATAAATTACCGATATGGAAATATAACGATTCTGTGTTATTATCTGTCCTTAATAAGTATATTTTTAATATTGTTGATTCTGTAGATATTACACATAATGTTCAGCAGACATTATTATTAAATCCGTTAAATAATGGTTTTTATATTGATTTTAACGGACTTATTGTAAGGATGCCGTCATCAAAACTGATTAATTATCAGTCCAGTGTGTTTTTGAATAAACTGGTTTATCCGGCTTATTATACATATGCAATGTGGTTCTTACTGTCTTTAAGACTGTTGAGTAATAACAAAGCGGATAAAAAGCAGGTAATGCAGAATATTAATAGATATTTAAATGCCGTCAATAGTGTCATTTTTACTAAGAAGGCAGCATTACCAACGGTAGTTGCTCCGATTGTAACCGGTGGAAATTTAAAGCAACTTGTTTCTTCTTTTGTACCACAGGGTATTACTGTTATTTTAGATAATGCATTAAGTAATAAAATCAAACAATTTAAATTAAAGTATAAAAAACGCATTTATGATATAGGCGTAAGAAATCCTGTATTGTGGCGTTTTCAATTTAGACCAAAACAAATATGGTTAAAAGATGTCTTTGAAAAGTATTTATATTCCATAGGTAAAACTATATCGAATATTATTCTGTCTGATTGTTCAGATGGAATTGTATTAAGAAATACTATTGACGCCTTGTACGATCAGAGTGATACCGACGGGGATTTATTCCCGATAGCTGTACCGCTTGATATGGAAATACAGGATAATATTCATAAATATATATTATCTGAACCAAAGTTATATAACTATGAACTGAGTTGGGTTAACGCCTATATTAGTGAAGAAGCTAGCAATAAAAACTTTTTGAATGCTGAAACTGTTCCATTTAAATATCATACAGTTGAACGGAGTTTCCTTGCCAATGCCTTGGCAGATGCTGCCATTGCCAAAATGAAAGTTGGTAATGCAACCGTTGATTTGTGGAAATTTCATGCAAATTGTGAATATGCTTTTATTGAGGGTAAGATAACAAGAGATGAAATGTTAAAGTTACAGTTCTTGTTTAGTCGTGTTGTTCAGGATTATGTTGTCCGCGGTATAAAACATAATACTGGCGGTTCAAGTAATTATGATATTTATAATCTTAATATTTTTAATAAAGAAGCCGTAAGAGAAGATCTTATATATAATATGGGTTGTGATGAAGATACTGCAGATCTGTTTATAATGATTGCAGAAAATGTTAAAGATAATCGTGTTGCAACCGCATTGGCCCGGTTGCCTGGTGGTGGCGATGTATCAATGATAACCAAATACTTAACATATCTTACTGAGATCAATGATAAAGTTCGAAACTGTATGTCATATTCTCGTATGTTATCTCAGTATTGGGACGATCTGAAATCTGTTAATACAGATATTAAAGAATTCATTCTTGATATTGAGGCCGAAGAAAATGACATTAGCATAGAATGACATCTTGAACATTAAATATTTTGCATAAGTAAATATAAAATAATTTAATTTTTAAAATAGGGCGTTTACTTGCAATCAGAAAACATTATGGGATAGGACGATTGATAATAAATTTTGACCAACCAGTTCTCGTAAACAAATAGTAAAGGTATCTTGGTCAAGGATGCCTTTACAATATTTAAAATAATGGAGCATTTTTAATGAGTGTACCCAAATATACCAAAGAAGGCGGATGTCATTTCGATGGTTGTAAAGAATTAAAAAGAAAAATCAAACGAAGGTTTGACTCTGACGTGTACTGTACGGAATGTGGTGCTGTTTACTATAATTTAGAATTTGAAGATCCTAATCTGGCGGGCACATTTAAAGATAGTTACGAAGAAGTATCAAGAGAAAATTTGTATAAACATGGATTTCATAAAAAGGAGAAGTAAAATATGTTATACTTAGCTCGCACTAAATCAGCATTACAGCTTAAGTTCATTCCTCCAACATTTAATGAGAAAGGCTTCTTGGAAAAAGAAGGCGCCATTCTATTTGAAGGGGCAAATGGAGAAAACAAGGAATATAATTGGGCAAAAGATGCAAAAGTATCATTTGCATGTAGCACTAATGACTTGCCTCATATGTATGAACAGTTTCAGGGATTTGTCAGGAATGGCAAAATTGATTTAAAACTGCTTCATGATCCGAATGCAGGAACAGACAATAAAGGAAAGACCGTAAAGATTTTTAGTATTTCCAGTATGCTTAATAAAGATCAGAAATTAATCTACTTTATCAATCTTAATGAAAAGACTGGCAAAGAAGAAAAGAAAGTTTCTGTAATCGCTTCTGTTGGTGAACTCTTATTAATCTTTGATATAATGAGAAATTTATCGACTGCGATTTGTGGATTGAAAGCTGTCTAATAGACGAAGACGGTTTACCAGGTGTCATAACAGAATTATAGTAATTATGACACCTATGATTTTTTTCGTCAGAGAAAAAAGTATGATTTACATAGTTATAAATAAAATAGTACAGAGCGATAGATATATACTTGAAAAAATTATTGAATATACAAAGTATCCATGGTATAAAATACTTGATATAAATGAACCTGGTGAATTCCCTACAAGGGTTGAATTTACCAGAGCAAAAGTAATACTTGTGTTTAATACCACAAAAAAGAAATCTTCCTTTGAGGAAAAGTTAGAAGCAATTTACGGGGAAGATATAATGATGTCTCTTGAGAAATATGTACATATACCAACGCCAGATGTTTTTGCAAAAGATATAGTTTTAAAGCAGGTTGTTTGGGATAAAATTACTGAACTTACCGGCGTTATTTCAACAACCATACATACAGATCTGTTACCAACAAGAATTCCACAGGAACTTCAGGCTATGATAGGCGGGGAAAAAAGAGTTTTTAATTTACAGTTAAATGATTGGCAACTTGAAATACGTCCAGATAATTTTCCAGCATCGAAAGAAAATTCAATAACATTCACGGAGTTTCTTGTTCTCATATCAGCCAAATCATTATTTAGATTTAATAAATTTGACATTGTGAGAACATAATATGAATGATAAAATAATTGAAATAAGAGATGAGTCTGCAAAATCGTTTGAGGCATTTTTCAATAAGTTGCCGGCTACTATTTATATCGGCGATAAAACGCTCCAGGATTGGGTTGAATATTTTAACGTTGAAATCGACGGCTATGATGATATGTTTATCTTACGGGCAAGACTTGCTGAAACATCTGATAAGATGAATGAGTGTTCTAATATATTAAGCAAAATAAAACTTGCTGCCAGGATGGCTGAGATGAATGAAAAATGTTCATTAAATCTTGCTATCGGAGATAATTTGCAGGTAAAGAAAATGAAAATTACAGCTGCAGAACGTAATGCTACCATTGATAATTTAAAACATACGATGACTACACAATGGGCAAATCTTATTCTTGACGCATGGGAAACACAATTGTGGAAACTTAAAGACAAAGCAGCACATTTGCAATCTTTGCTCATTTCTGAAATGAGTGAATGGAAGCATTCCAAATATCAAAATCATTTTGAGGAATAATGCAATTTAAAAGATTTTATACTAAAGCAGGTATTCATCCATTTGATGAAGTTACTTGGATTACTACTATAGCAGAAATTATAAATCATAAAGATCCAGAAAGAAGTTTTTGCCAGGAAGATGTAGAGTTTCCTGACTTTTATTCAAAGAATGCTGTTAATATAATTGCTAGTAAATATTTTGCCGGAATAATTGGAGTTGACAGAGAATATAGTTTAAAACAGTTAATTTACAGGATAGTTGACACTATCAGACGATGGGGTAATGATCGGGGATATTTTGATACTAATGATGATGAAATCATCTTTAAAGATGAATTAACTTATATGCTGCTTCATCAGATATATGCCTTTAATTCTCCTGTATGGTTTAATCTTGGCAATAAGTTCCGTAACGGCAAATATCAGTCGTCTGCATGTTTTATAAGCAGAATTGACGATACTTTAGAATCAATAGGTGAAAGTTTAAACACCTGGATGCAGATTTTTAAAGACGGTTCCGGTGTAGGTTCAAATAAAAGTTTATTGAGATCGTCTCATGAAACTATCTCCGGAGGCGGATCATCTTCCGGGCCATGTTCTTTTACAAGAATTCATGACCAGGTTGGTGCAGTTACAAAATCAGGTGGCATATCGCGCAGAGCGGCCATCATGGAAATATTAGATATTGATCATGGCGACATAGAAACTTTTATCTGGCAGAAGAAAAGAGAAGAAGATAAAGCAAAGGTTTTGATTAAAGCTGGATATAGCATTGAGGAAGCAATTAATAGTGTGTTCTTTCAGAATTCTAACCAATCTGTAAGAGCTTTTGATTCATTTATGAAATGTGTTGAAGGCAATGAAGAATGGGCATTACTTGAAAGAAAATCTGTTAACTTTGAACTGATAGAAGATATGAGTAGAACGACTTCGCAGGGAGATTTCTATTTATATAATAGTTCATGGTATATCCGTTCTTCTGTATCTGAGTCATACTATAAAGTTATTAAATGGATAAAAGCACGCGTATTGTTTAGTTCTTTGGTTAAATGTGCATGGGAAACCGGCGATCCTGGTATTCAGTTCCATGATACAATTAACAGTTGGCATACTTGCCCAAATGACGGCGAGATTCGAGCATCGAATCCTTGCAGTGAATATATGTTCCTTGATGATACTTCGTGTAATCTTGGCTCATTGAATCTATTGAAGTTTATTGATGACAATGGACTATTTTATATAAAAAGTTTTCAGCATAGCGTAAGAATTGCGCTGACTGCTCAGGATATACTTGTAGATTATTCTTCTTATCCGACCGAACGTATTGCAGAAAAAACAAAACGATATCGTACGCTTGGCCTTGGTTATACTAACCTGGGTGCATATCTGTTACGGCATTGTATTGCATACGATAGTGACAAAGGAAGAAACTATGCGGCGGCAATTAATGCTTTAATGCATAATACAGCTTATAAAGTATCTTCAGAAATAGCAAAAATTCTTGGTCCGTTTAAAGCCTGGGAAGGCAACCGCGAACCTATGAGAAATATCATGAAGAGACATCTTGATGCAACGATAAAACTTACAAAAGTACCTGGTTACGATTTAAATTTTACAGAAATAATATCTACAGCAGTACGTTGTGCACAACAAAATGCAGCTGAAGATAAACAATTTAGAAATGCACAGGTAACAGTACTTGCTCCGACAGGGACAATATCATTCATAATGGACTGCGAAACAACCGGTATTGAACCGGCTCTCGACCTTGTCACATATAAAAATCTAGTCGGTGGAGGAATGTTAAAATTAACAGTTCCATCCGTTGAAATAGCATTACAGAAACTTGGATATGATAGTACATCCATTAATGATATGACTGATTCTATCGTTAATCCGGAAAAACATTCTATAAGTTTTATACAGGCTATTCAACCTGAACACAGAAAGATTTTTGCTACTGCATTAAGTAAAGATAATTTTATAGATCCTATTGCACATGTCAAAATGATGGCAGTTGTTCAACCGTTTCTATCAGGTGCGATTTCTAAGACAGTTAACCTGCCTAATAAAGCAACTGAACATGATGTTGCCAATGTATATATGCAGGCATGGAAGTTAGGACTTAAATCAATAGCCATATACAGAGACGGATCAAAAGTTTATCAGCCCGTAACAACTGATAAAAAAGAAGAGATAAAACCTGAGACCGTAGTTGTTAAAACAGAAAAACTTTCTAACGGACGTCCGAAACCCGTTAGAAAACATATGGCAACTACAAGAGAAGCTTTAACTCATAAGTTTTCTATTGGAGGCCAGGAAGGATATCTTACTGTTGGTCTTTTTGAAAACGGCGATCTTGGCGAAACTTTCATCAATATGAGTAAAACCGGAAATACTATCCGGGGATTGATGGATGCAATTGGATTGCTTCTGTCAGTGTCATTGCAATACGGTGTACCTTTGCGTGATATTGTGGATAAATTTAAGAATACTAAATTTGATCCAGCTGGATTTACTCAAAATAAATCCATTCCATTTGCTCATAGTGTTTTGGACTATATTGCCAAATGGCTTGAACAAGAATTCCTCGATGATGATATATCGGCACCTGTGATGGTCCCGGTAAAAGAAAGAGCTGAATTCGATGGGCCAATCTGTCCTAACTGCGGTTCGATTGCAATGATAAAAGCAGGTTCGTGCTATACATGCAGCGACTGCGGTAATTCGACAGGTTGCGGTTAAAAAGTTAATGACATATTTAATTGTCATTTTTAGAAGGTAAGAACTGCTCAATTCTTGCCTTTTTATTTTTAAATCAATGGAAATATTATGGCTAAAAATAAGTTACAAATTATAATTACGCTTGACGAGTATCCGTCTGATTTTATTGCTCATGAACAGATGGAAGATCAGGTAGCTTATCTCCTTGGTCAGTGGAAATGTAAAGGTTTAATAAATAATCCATATACATTAAATGATACTGCAATACCACTTAGTCCATTAGCAGTAAAAACATCAGAACAAAAAATTAATTAAGTGAAATTTATATGAAATATTATGAAGTGTCGTATGCTGGATTAAATGGTGGCATAGACTGGGACTTTACAAAATATTATAAAGCTAATCGTATCGAAGATGTAATAGTTGATTTTCTTGAGGATTACGAATATACACAAGAAGATATTAACAGTGAGGATTTTTATTTCGACCTGTACACAGACAAACAATTTAAGATTGACGGTGAATTTAACGATCAATTATCTTCCGGCGGTGATTTTATATATGCCGATCTGTTGATAACAGAAATAAGTCAAGAAGAGATATCTATTGATATTGAACTTACTTTCGGCGATCTGGAATTAACTCCTGAAAAACTGTATAATAAAATCCATAATATTCATTCAAACAAACAAATCTGGACAGCTCCATCTGCAGAGTGTGATATTCTACAAACATTAAAGGAAACAAATGAATCAACTGAAAATATATCTTGCTAGACCTATTTCAGGTTGTAATGGGGAAGAAGTGATTGGCTATTATGATAAAATGAATGAACTTTTAACCAGCATGGGTTACTTCGTATTTCAACCTATGACCGGCAAAGGTTTTATGCGTACAGAAATAGAGTTCAAAGCTAAGAATTATGGTAACCCTGAATCTACCAATCATGCAATTATTGAACGTGATCGTTGGATGGTTTCTCAGGCAGACATTGTATTTGCCAATTTGCTCGGTACCGAGAGAGTGTCGATCGGCACTTGCATGGAATTGGCTTGGGCGCATGATAAAGGAAAACATACAATCGTTGCTATGGAAAAAGATAATATCCATCAGCATGGTTTTGTTCTGGAAGCTGCTGACATTATTTATGATGATGTCGATGCTGTAATCAATTATTTAACCAAATTTGCTAAACAGGCAGCGTAGGAATTAATATATGTATGAATTAAAACTTTATTACAGTATACAAAATGGTGGGGACGGAAGCGCTTATCCGCAGCTTATGGAATCTAAAGAACTATGTGAACTTGATCAGGATCTTATGGATGAAGGCTGGGGAGAAACTTGTGCCGGTAGTTTTACCGTTGAATCTGAGTCTCCTATTACTATTAAAAACGAAGTTGTAACAGCAGAAATGTATATAAAGAAAATAGAAGAACAATTAACATATTGTTCTAGTTCTAATCGTAAGAACCTTGAAGATAAAATTACCGCTGTTAAACAATTAATAGAGAACAGAAAATGAGAACTAAAATAACAATACCTGTAAATCATCTTAAAGACATTATGCTTGACAGAATATGTGAAGCAGCTACCGATGATATAGAAACACTCTGTGTTTTTGCTGAAGGCGGTATCTTTAACAAAGATTGTCTTGAAGGCGGAATGATTGAAGTGGATTATGACAATGATAGGATCGTTGCAGTGATAAAAAAATTATTCAGAAGATAATGATCCATTTTCTATGCAGGAAAAGAAATGGGCTGATATTAAATATATAGAAGAAGATGATTAAAAAAACGAGACCAAGAAAATATACTCTGATTCCAAAAAGAGGAGGCAAAAATATAATATTCACGTTGGACTCTTTGACACCGGTAGATATAAACAAGATCAATGAATGTTCTAATAGTACAACTTTACAAGCATATGAAATTGCTTGTCATTCTCTTTCCACAAAATGGGATGTTGAAGATCCTTGTATGACCTTTGAAGAAACAACTGAATTCTGGGCTAAATATCCAAATGCAAACTCAATTGGATTCTTCGTATTACAGATTCCAAGACGGGAAGTTATAGTTACAGTTAGCGGAAATTTAATAACGCCAACAAATTTTAGTCTTATATCGACTGGATATACGTATCGTCAATGGTTAGGTATAATGCCATTTTATATGACACAGTATATACCAAATTATACATATTATATATACCCGAGTGATAATCACACTTATATTAACAGTATTGTGAGCGACGACTGAATTTAAAGGTCACCACTTAGTTTGGATATTTTAGCGATAAGAGAAATTAATTAAAGTTTTTCTCGCTCAAACCGTGTTTGGCGTTTTGCTCACGTCAGACATTAGTTGGTGGTGTACCTGAATAAGGGTGGTGGAGTGTGGTGGCTCCACCTTTTTTTAAAAAGAAATTATAATGGCAAAAAAAGGAAACAAAAAACAGTTAACTGTTATTGCTGAACAGCAAGTTATTCCGGAAATAGTTCCGGAAACAATTTTAGAATCATTTCTATATGATATGGATTCATTAAGCAAGATTAAAATTAATACAAGCAAAGTAATGCTTGTTATGAAAAACAAAAAACATGAAATTGGTATGTTGGCCAATAATAATGACAGCAAGGTCACATTAACATATTTTTTAAATGGAAAGATACAGGAACAGAAAATTGTTTCGTTGAATGAACTGGTATCATATATAAGGAAATAATGATGCCAGTATGGAAATTAGATAAATACGTTATATTAGAAGTGTCCTTGTCGTATAATGTAAGTTTTCATAGGGCCAAAAAGATTACCTCGAGGTATTTCCGGTAACAGATAGATACATATTGTTTTGGTAACAAGACAATCCAAATCAACTATGCGTATAATTATGAAAGATAAATTTACACAAGATAATTTCCGTAGTGAAATTTCTTGGTTCACATTAAACAGATTAAATAATCATAAACTTAAAAGATGGAAAGAGTTTTGTCCGGCCTTACTTGAAAAGTTGGATCATAAAGAATTTATTGGAGAAATATAATAATGTTTAAAAGAGATACAAGTAATCTTGAACTGGCACGCTTGCAGTTCGAAGCGATAAAAGCACACGCAGGAAAGAAAATATTTATAGATCCATATGAGACAGATACAAGTATCCGGCGTCTCGAATTACCTTTACCTACATTAAATAAAATATTATCGGGGAAATATTTTGGCGAGCATTCAGGTTTTGCAATGGGCAAACTGTATAGCTTTGTTGGAATGGAATCAACCGGCAAAACGGCTTTGTCCTTATATATTGCTGGAACAATCATCAAGAATGGAGGGGTTGTTGCATGGTTGGACAAAGAAAATAGTTTTGATCCTGAATATGCAAAGAATGTATTTGGCATAGATATATATGATACTGAACATTTTATATTGTTAAAACCAGATAATGCAGAAGAAGCATTTGATGCTTTACAGTCTCTTGTCGATAATCAGGCTGTTGATTTGGCTGTTGTCGATTCGATACCGGCATTAGGTGCATCTGCTTCAAATGAGAACGATGCCAATAGCAATTCAATGGCAACGTTGGCAAGAAGGATTGCTGAACATATTCCGCGAATTATCAATAAATGTAATGAGGCTGGTACAAGTATTATTTATATAAACCAGTTGCGTGCAAATATTTCCGGCGGTATGGCCTATGGCAAGAAACAAACCGGTGGCAATACAATGTTATTTGCGCCCCATTGCACGTTATTCTTCAGGCGTAAAGAAGAAGTTGAAAAAGGAACTGGTGATATGGCTGAATTCATCGGTCAAGAAATTTTAATTAAAGCTGAGAAGAACAAATTGGCTTTTCCAAAACAATATGGTCTTTTCATGCTTTATCCAGGAGAGGGATTCTCCAGAGAAACAGACATACTTAACCTGGCGTTAAATACAGGAGTATGTAAAAAATCAGGCTCCTGGTATTCTTTCGGTGAAGAAAGAATAGGACAGGGAATAGATACTGTCCGTGGTATTCTAAAAGAAAACCATGAATTAACCGACAAAATTTGGGATAAAACAAAATTAGCATTAAATCCGGTCTTTGATATTACAACCGGAGAAATTATTGAGGAAGAGTCAAAGTCTACAAAGAAGGGGAAGAAGACGTTGGCCGCCTAAAGATTCGGGAGTTAATATGATGGGTAGTTTATATTATCTATCATATGTTTCTTCGAATCGTTTTTCACCACTAACTTCGGATATCACCGTATCTGAAGATCACTACCACTAAGGATGCTTAGGCATCACAAAGAGCAAAAAATGACTAGCGAGAAAATCACCAAACTAGAATCGTTGAGCGAAGTAATCAAAGATTCTTTTGAGAACTATTCTACCGGGTGTAGAATTGGCTCTCCTCATTATATATTATATGCCGGCAATATTGATTCAAAAATCATGGTTGTACAAACACATCCAGATAACGCTGAATTAAACTGGGCCATGCGACATGACACCCATAAGGATTACGTATGCACAGGTCCAGGCGGACATACATTCAAAAGTGCTGCGGCAAAGGCCGGTTTCAATCCTGATAAAGACTTTGTCTATGTTAATATAATTCCTTTCTATCCTATGGCTGGTACCATGTATCCGCCTGCAGTTGTTGATAAGATGTTGTGGATATTCCAGTCATTATTGGAAATCTTACAGCCAAAGGCGATTATCAGTCTTGGATATGACGCATTTAATATCATTGTTGGCGGAGAGGATAAGATTGTTTTTGAACAAATCATCGGTAAAGTTCAACCTCATTCTACACACAATTATCTTACTCTTGAAGATGTTGAAAATACCGAATATCGTCACATTGGTTCTGCTGAAGAAGCTCTGAAAAAGAACTGCCTGATGTTATCGTTGGGAGATTATTTACTCGTTCCATTGGAAGATCCGGAAAAAGTCCGGGGCGAATGGAGTGGTCGTAATAAAGCATTTTATTATGCTTTAAAAATATTCTATACAATACGTCACAAATTTAAAGCAGGAGCAAATAATGACAGAAAATGATTTCTTATTAGAAGACGAAGTTTCTTTTGCTGAAGGTCCCGAAACAGCAAATAATATACATGCTCCCGCTACAATTCGGTATGACGGAAAAGATGTTGATGTATTATTTGCTATAAATGACTATCAGAAAATCATTGATGGCACATATCCGTTAAATCGGGTAATGATACAATGTCAGATTCTTGACAATGTAACGTTTAGCTTAATTAAATATCCTTTTTGCAAGTCTATAGTTAAATCTGGAGAACCATCTTTGTTTTTTACTAAACTGCAGAATGAATGTTATTACGCTTATAGAACACAAATGATTCAGACGCAATTTATTACCGATATTACTCCAATAGAGAATACACTTGTATATCCGGATTTTAATACTGCAAAAGAAGAAGAAACTCTGGCATTATTGGATGAATATAAAGAACGATTTAAAAAGGTAAAATAAAATAGTCAATATGAAAATCGAAGATACTTTTGAGATGGCAAGGAGGATACTGAATGAAAATAATCTTTCTACATGGAACGTTGATATAATACGTTCAAAATGCTTTGGCGGCAGATGTGCACACAAAGAAAAGACTATCTACATTTCGCTGCCGTACATACTGACAAACGATATGGAAGCCATAGAAAAAATAATAAAACATGAAGTCGCTCATGCTATTGTCGGTCCCTGGCAAGCTCATAACTACAAATGGCGGCGTGTCGCAAGGACTTTTGGTATTGAGCCTTCAAAATATTTAAGTTCAGATGTAAAAATTCCGGCTGGAAAATATCAGGCCATATGTCAGTGTTGCAATATGATTTATCATATGAATAGACAACCTAAAAGACGGTATTCATGTAAAAAATGTTCTGGCGGAAGATTTGATGAAAGATATTTACTTGTTTATAAAAAAGTAGGTTAATAAAAGGATATTAATAATGGATTATAAATTAAAAAGAGAAGCGGAAAATATATCATATATAATAGACAGTCTTCTAAACGCTATTGATGAACTCGAAGTAGAAAACGAAGATCTGAAAGGACAGATAAAAGAATACGAAAATACAATTACACGTCTTGATGATAAGGTATATGATATGGAACAAGAAATGGCATTGAGGTAATAATGTCAAATTTTATAAATCTTCATTGTCATTCTATATATTCAATTCGTGATTCAATAGCTAAAGTTCCCGAACTAGTCGGCAAGGCGAAAGCCTTTGGCCATTCGGCAATGGCCATAACGGATCATGGTACGTTGGGTGCAGCACTTGAAGTTTATTCAGAATGCAATGAGAATGACATCAAACCTATAATCGGTTGTGAAGTATATGTAAGTACTCGGCATAGAACCCAAAAGGTTCATGGTATAGATAAATATTATCATCTTACTCTACTTGTAATGAATCAGACTGGATGGAAAAATCTTACTAAATTAGTTACGATGAGTTATAATCCGGATTTTGTTTATATAAAACCCAGGATAGACAGAGAATTGCTTGCAAAGTATAATGAAGGATTAATTTGCCTGACCGGTTGTTTACAGGGCAATGTAGCAAAAGTGATACTGAAAGATCTGAACATTCATTCGATTGACGATGAGGGCGAGGACGATCTCGAGTGCGCTCATCTTGATTCAGAAGATGAAACGCGGATGCTTACAGAGTCATATAAAGATGTTATTGGCTGGCATAAAAAGATTTTTGGCGACAGACTATACCTTGAAGTACAACATCATGGAATTGCGGCCGAGTCCAGGGTTCAAGATGTAATATTTGATACTGCCGGTAAACTGGGTTTAAAAACAATAGCTACCGGTGATACGCATTTTGTTGAACCGGAAGACGAACACGCCCATGACATCATGCTTGCTATAAGAAGCAATTGCACGGTGCATGATGAAAAAATGCAAAAGATAAAATATAGCGGTGACGGTTACTTTTTTCCGACGGAGGGGGAGATGCTCAAAAGATTTCCCGGTCATTCGGAAGCCGTTCATAATACTATGGAAATTGCAGAACGTTGCAATATTAAGTTTGATTTTGGTAACTTCCAGTTGCCTCATATAGCAGATCTTAAAGATGAAGACGATGTTTTTATTAAAGCTGTAGAAGAAGGATTAAAGATGAGATTCGGCAATCCCATTCCTGCCGAAATAATGTCACGTGCAATGGAAGAGATTACCGTAATTATACAAATGACGTTTCCATCATATTTTCTTATGGTCTCTGACTATATAAAATGGGCAAAGAAAACAGGAATTCCGGTCGGGCCTGGTAGAGGGTCGGCCGCTGGCTCTATCGTAGCTTATGCTCTCGAAATTACCGAAGTAAATCCTCTCGAATATGATCTCTCCTTTGCGAGATTCCTGAACTCAGGGAGAGCATCAATACCACAAATAGACTTTCCTGAATATCCCTTTGCTGAATGGAAACTGAAACAACAACAAAATTCCAGACTGGCTGTTTAACCAACTATTTTTATTAATTAATCAAAATATAAAATGACAGTAATAAAATATAACCACCATGGTAAAGATGTATTTGTCTTTGAAGAATTAAAAGGCAAACATAGAGATATGTGTCTTTGTTTTAAATGCAGTAAATTTTTACCAGGTACTTTATTCAATTGTAGAATTGCACAAGCTACATTCGATAATTGCGTAAAATACCATATCACTACACCAATGTTTGAATGCCCTGAATGGGATAAATTAAAGAATGAGAAAGAAGATATTAATACTTGAGGACAGTAAAGAAAGAATTGCTGCCTTTCAGATAAACATGGATAGATATGATCTTACTATAGTAGAACATTCATATGAAGCTATCGAACAATTAAAAAATAATCATTTTGATCTTGTTATGCTTGACCATGATTTAAATGGCAAACAGATAGATTTTGACCAAGAAGATTATGGCAGTGTTGTTGCAAAATGGATGAGAAATAACGAATATTATACTAAGGTAATTATTCATAGTTTAAATATATGGAGTCAGAAAAATATGGCAAGTTATTTAAACTATTGTCCTACTTGCGGACTGTTGTTCGCGTGGACAAAAGAGGCTCAACCTGTAATCGACAAGTTTATAGGAGAGAAATAGAAAATGGAACAAGAACAAAATACAGAATCAAAGAAAGTTATACTTAGAGCAATTTATAAATACTCTTCTGAAGAAGATCATGAAACAATTGATTTTAAAGATATCAAGACCGGTGACATTTTTCGTATACTCGATAAAGACAATGAAAGAAACGGAACAAGAATATCAACATGGTTACTTGCAGTTTCTGATGCCTATCTTGACGAGAACAACCAGTATATGCTTGATATAGAAACAGCAGAAGAAGATACATATGACTCTATTGTAAAACTCAGAAATGAAAAATAACAATAACTACAAAGAGAAATCATGAAAAAAGGTTATACCCATATAGTGTGTATTACAGATAAATCAGGTTCAATGCACAAAATTAAAAACGATACTATAGGCGGTTTTAATAATTTTGTAAAAACACAGAGAGACCTACCTAATACAGCAACTATTACACACGTTTTATTCAGTAACGATTATAATATTGTTGCTGATTTTGTTGATATTAATAGACTACCGGATCTTGATGATATTACATACAATCCAAGCGGTTCAACCGCCTTATATGATGTGTTATGTGAAATCATTGACAAAACAGGTAAACATCTTGCACAGATGAATGAAAAGGATCGTCCGGAAAAAGTTATTGTGGCAATATTAACTGACGGAGAAGAAAATTCAAGTACCAAATATAAACAGTCAGATGCATTTGAAAGAATAAAACATCAACAGGATGTTTATAAATGGGATTTCACATATCTTGGGGCAAACCAGGATGTATTCGCAGTCGGAGCATCACTTGGCATAATGCGTTCGGCCACCTATTCATATGTATCAGACGGACCGGGTACTGTGAATGCATTTAATAAAATGTCTTCATATGTATGTTCTAGTCGCACTGGTGATTCTACCACTTATAATTAAGATTAAAGGGAGATATTTCTCCCTTCTTATAACATACTACACCAACAACGAGATCCAAAGAATGGAAAATGAAATTTCTGTACAGGAAAATATTACTGTACAAGAACCTTCCGTTGAGACGCAGACACCGCGTTCAATCGATGGAATGGAAGTGATTAATTTTAATTTATTTACACTGGCTTTAGATAATAAACTTGCCGATTTTCTTGGTAATTATACTATTGAACAGCTGGAAGAATTTATTGAAAAAACCGATTATGATGATTTTGGTACTACCGGTGTATATGCATATTACTGTAAAAAATGCGGTCGTGCCTGGAATTTTAAAACAAAAGAGGATAAATGCTTTTTTGAAAGACTACACAACATAATAGGCTGCGCTTTAGAATATCATATATCATCGGCAAACGCATTATATATAAAACGTAGCAATGAGAATATATCAAAAACAGCAAAAGATAAGATTGAAATGTTAATTGATGAACGGTTAGGAAAACGCAATCTTAATGAAGCCGCATAATAACAGGCAGAAATATGAAGTTACGTAAATTATGTTTAGAAAGCGACAGACTGAATGAAGTTGACTATGCCAGTTTTAAGAAGGAAATAGGGGCAATCGAAATTCATAAGATGGAACCTTATTTCTTTGATATGCTTAATTTCAAAACAAAAGTAACTAACAAAAGCAATTCAATAGTTGCTTATCTTGTTGGTATTACCGATGAAAAACCGACCGAACCTTTAAAATATAAAGGTGGTACAATGCCGGACATTGATACCGACATTGCCAAAGACAGAAGAGAGGAGGTAATAGAATATCTCCGGAATAAGTATGGCAGCAATCGCGTTACAAATATCGGTACATATGGCGTAATGCATGCGAAACTTGCAATCAGACAGGTGGGAAAGGCACTTGGCATGTCGAGCGATAAAGTAGATTACATTGCAAGATTAATTCCAGATCCAAAGCAGGGAGTAAACTGGAGTGTTGACGAGGCTATTCAGGAGGTTAAAGAATTAGCCATTCTTGAGACAAGTGATCCCGAAGTAGTTAATTTATTTAAATACGCACGTAAACTATACGGCACATATAATAACCGTAGTCAACACGCTGCTGGTATTATTATATCAAATCAGAAGATTGATGATATAGCTCCAACTTATATGAAGAAGAATTCGAGAATACTTGAATTCGATATGAATGAAAGTGAACAACTTGGACTTATCAAGATGGATTTGTTGGGTTTAAAAACATTATCTGTTATTGATATGGCATTCAAACTTGTCAATGAAAGACATAAAACAAATTATAATTCATTGAATGTTGATTTTTCTGATCCTGATATTTATAAATTGCTGGCAACAGGAAATCTTCTTGGAATATTCCAGTTAGAAGGTAAAGATATATCCAGTTATACAAGGGATTTTAAACCCAAGAATTTTATGGATGTTGCTTTTATACTGGCCGGTTACCGGCCTGGCCCGATGGCTTTTGCAATGAGTATAAAAGACAAGAAGAATGGCAGGACTAGTATTGAAATCGAACCTCATTCTGAAAGATTTCCAATCCTGAAAGATATCCTTGCTGAAACATATGGATATTTTATTTTCCAAGAGCAGATTCAGAAAACTGTTCAGTTACTTGCTGGATATAATGATTCAGAAGCCGATGAATTCAGAAAGATGGTTGCAAAGAAACAGCGTGAAAAGATAGAGAAAGAAAAGAAAAGATTTACATCAAAAGCTCTTGAGAAAGGACTAACACAGGAAGATATCGATCATCTCTGGGAAGAGATGGAGAAATTTTCAAATTATGCTTTCAATAAAGCTCATGCCGTGTCTTATGCAAAGAATACAATGGTGACCGCATGGCTTAAAGCACATTATCCTACTGAATTTTATGTTGCAAATATTGCCTATGAGTTGGGCGACATACATAAATTCACTGAGTTTATTTATGAAGCAAAATTATTTAGCATAGATATCTTATCCCCTGATGTGAATGAATCAAATGGAATTTTTACTATTGTTAACGACAAAAAAATCCGTTTTGGTCTTGCGGGTATTGTCAATGTAGGCGAATCTGCAGCTGAACCGATTATTGAAGAACGCAACAAAAATGGGGCCTATAAATCTGTAACAGATTTTCTTTATCGCACCAATACAAAAAGTAATATCGTATTAAATATGATAAAGGCGGGTTGTTTTGATTCTTTTGCAAAACGATCACAACTGATGCATATATTGCGCGAGGGTAAAGACGAACCTTTAATGTATATAGATGAACTGACAGAAATGGTAAAACGGTTCATCAATAAAGGATATATTCCTCTGCCTTTTGATGAAGAATGGATACAGTTGCCTTTTGAACCGGAGTATCCGGAAATTAAACTTATTGCCCTCGAAAAAGAAGTCACAGAATTATGGTTAACTTCTAATCCATTCATTATTTACCAGGAAGCCATAAGCAATTATAAAAAAGAAAATCCCACTGCAAGAGTAGATTTTCTTAAAGGCTACAGCATCTTCAAGAAAAAGAAGAACGGTTGTTTTATATCGTTTGAGAACGATCCCGATACAACTTATCAGATATTTTCTGATGTATGGTCGAGAATCGGTAAAAGCGGCATGGATAAACTTGTCGGCACGATTGTATGTGTTAATACAAGAATACTTGAAGAGAACAGATATAAAGTAACTTCTATTGCTTCATTTGAAAATGAGATTACATCGTTTTCAAGTCCACTTGTTGCAACAATACCAATGAATAATTATGGACTTAAATTTTTAAATACATTACACAATAAATACACTGATCTAACAGTAAACAAAAAATCACACCACTTAATTCTGGATATGCAGGGACAAAACACCAGGTTCCAATGTTGTCCAGGATTCACTGATTTATATTTCTAATAACACCAACAACAAAGTGAGATAGCAATGGTTCATCTTAATGATATGCCTGCTTCCGGTCTACCCGATACACCGTTAACAAGACGTATTGATAGAGTGGATTTGCGTGAGACACTTACATCTTTAATTGATGAAAGGTTTCAGACAAACGTTAAGGCACATACCAAACAGATCCCTACAAAAGCTCCGAAGTCTAAGAGCAAAAAATCAATGTTAATTAATCTATTCGACTCACATTTCGGCGAGAGAATCATACGAAATAGTCGGATTGCATATGATTTTGATCTTGGAGACGAAGCCATATGTTCTTTGTTTGATAGGGCGTTCAATGAAATATTAGTTTCCGGAAAAGACAATTATGATGAAATCATTATCGTACTTGGCGGAGACAATATTGAAGGCGACGGTTCTATTTTTGACGGACAAATATTTCGTCTGGTAAGTCAGGCAAGTATATGGGAACAAATGGCACGGTTTATGGACTGTATCTTTAAGAACACAGTAAGAGCCGCCGAATTTATCGGTGATAAAGGGAAAGTAAAAATTATCGGTGTTGCCGGTAATCATGGAGAACAGCGCTCAAATAGTGCAGCCCATCCGATTGCCAGTAATTATGATACCGGTACAATGAAATTTCTTTATAACACAATACATAAAAGCAGAGAAGTCGGCTGTTCAATACTTAATAATGTAAGTATGGAATTCCCTCTCGAAGAAAGATATTTTATGACAACTATAAAGGATAATAAAGTCCTGCTTACACATAGGTTGCCAGCCAATTTAATGAATCCTGGATCAAGGAATAAAGTACATAATCTTAATTACATTTTTAAGAATGTAGATTACATACTTACCGGTCATTTGCACGATAGTGCACTAGTCAGTATCGGCCCTATGAAGGTAATACGACTTGGCAGCGCTGCAGGTCCAAATGATTATTCCGATGAGCTCGGGTTATATGGTATGGCAGAACAAACCTTATTGGTTTTGTCCAAAGATAAAAAGCTGGAAAATATTATTCCTCATTACTATGGAAAAACTAAATGAGTGACAACTCTCCAAACAGTAAGATCATCCGTGTGGGTGATCTTACTAACCAGGAAAACAAACAAATAGTACCTGGCGATGATATTTCAATTATGAAACGTATTATTAAAGAACAGGAAAGACAGGGCAATTTCTGGAGTTCTGTTATGATGAATGTAAAAACACTCGGACAACATATGGATATAATATCGAAAGGTATGACTGAAACACAGAAACTTGCATTAACGTTATTTTGTATCGTCGTTGAGTATGCGAATATAACAGAGAATGATTTTAAGACACAGTATTTGAGATTATGCGGTGAAGAACCGAGTCAGGAATTACTAAATCTGTTATTTTACAATGCAGTCGGCGAGCAAAAGGAAGATAATAATGAGCAGAACAATTAGAGATTTTGAAGAACTCAAACGGGTTCTTAAATCAAAACTACCGGAATTTTTAGAAAAGTCTGGTATCAAACGTGGGAATGGAAACAAGAACATGTTTCATTGTTTCCATCCGGGACACAATGATCGAACTCCGAGCCTTCATATTTTTGAATCTTATAACAATGAAAAGATGTATTACTGCTTTACCGAGAATAAGGTCGGCGATATTTTCGTTGCCAATAGTGTAATCAACAAAGTACCTTTGATTGGTTATGAATTTATGACTCAGAATGTGAAGATGTTATGCGAAATGTTCGATATCGAATATGAATTTCGACCTTTATCTCAGGAAGAGATGGAAGAAATGAACATGCGCTCGATTTATAATCTTGTGAAAGATATTATTATAACAAGGTTGAGATTCGGATGTGATAAGGCCGGAGTTATCGATCAGAATGTACTTCAGTATATGAACGACAAGCAGTTGGATGTTGCTACAGACAGCAAAGAATATGCTTTAGGATATGTTCCAAACTGGCAGGATTTTTTAAATGAACTGAAAGGTTATCAACTTGATGAAACATATCTGAATAAGATAGGAATCAAACAATATATATTTAATCCCAATAATCTGATATTTGCTATCATTGATGAACGTGGCATTACAAGAGGCTTTGCTGCGCGTAATTGTTATTTCGATCCCAGTAATAAAGTGGGATCCAAATATTACAATACAGAAAACAATTCTTTGTTTCAAAAGGGAAGTCTGTTATATAATCTTAACCATGCAGTAACAAAGAAAGTATCAAAACATTCAAGTTTATATATAGTAGAAGGTCAGACAGATGCTATTACTCTTGACCGCGCAGGCCTGAAGGCCGTTGCAATTGGCAGTACAAAATTTACAAATGACCATATATCATTGTTACAGAGAGTCGGGGAAACCGACGTTGTATTCTTACTGGACGGCGATGCTCCTGGCATCGAAAATACGGCAAGAATAATCACTGAAGTTATGGAAGGCATAAGAAATTTCAGAGTAAGAATTGTCACTCTTCCGGAAGATTACGATCCAGATACATTTGTAAGAAAATTCAGTATAAAAGAATTGCTCGGACTCCCACATATTACAGCATTTGAATGGAGACTGTTTAAGCTTCAGCAGGAAAAAGATTTTGACAACCATGAATTGGCCAGTCAGATGATTCCGCTGATAGTCAATGAACAATCAGAAATACAACGTGACAGGATGTGCAAACAGATATCAGATATCTGCGACATACCAATCATGACAATCCGTAAAGAAGTCAGCAAAATCGCAAATGACGATAAGATACAGATGGAAGCTGAACGTGATGCGATTCTTGACAACCTGATGAAATCAATAAAAAAGAATCCCAGTGATGCACAGGTTATTTTATCCGGCACACTTGATTCTATACGTAGTATAGGCGAAAGACATAATACAAATCTTTGGGACGGTCAGGAATATCTTCATGAACTTCAGAATATAAAGCAAAAACAAGAACAGTCAGTTCATGAAGATTTTATTCGTCTCTGGCGAATGCCGAGATTTGAAGAAAAATTCAGAGGTTCAACTGCAGGAAAACTATTTCTGCTTGGTGGTCAACCAAGTTCAGGCAAAACGTCATGGATGATTAACTGGTGTATCTCTGCATTAAAAGCAGGACAGGAGGCTCAATACTGGAATCAACGAAAAGATGATATTAATATAAATAACGTCACTATTATTTATCATACCATTGATGATGCAAGATACGAGATAGTTCCGAGATTTCTGTCAGCCCTTGCTTTCGAAATAACACAGGAAGCAACTATTAATTATATGGATGATCCGAATTCTGCAGCAGTCAGAGATCCCAAGTTATTGTTTGAAGCTAGGAATGATGCATTCAAGCAGCTCAGTGAATGGGCAAGAGATGAACGTCTTGTCATCAAAGACACAGGCATCGGAAATACTCTTACGACAGCTGAGATGATGATAAGGCACCTGAAGGATAAACATCCGGACAGACACATTATTTATATATGTGATAATCTTTATAATCTTGCCGATTTTCCAAATATTGATGATGATGTACGGCGTATTAAGGAAATCTCCAGAGTATTGAAACAACAAATTCTTGTTCCATATAAAGTCATGGGATTCTGTACCGTTGAATATAAGAAAGGACAGAAGGGTTCTACTTCAAGACTCGAATTAAACGAGATGATGAAAGAATCAAAATCATTGGAATACCATGCAAACTGGATAGGTCACCTTATTAATGAGACATATAATAATTCTGAAAATACTGATATGTATTTCTGGGGACCAACCATTCCCGAATCGATGAGAAACATGGATAATTGTTCTCCAATTATCCGGATGATAATAGGAAAGAATAAAGTAAGCAAATATAAGGGCGAATTGCACTATTATTTTCTTGACGAACATGCAGTATTTCTTGAAATGACAAGAAATGATATTGTAGGATTAACTGAATCATTAAGAAATAAAATTGGAAACTATTATTTCGGCAAATCAGAAACAGCATCAATGAAGCCTATGGCTCAGAATCAATATTTATTAAGTAAAACATACGAGAATGAAATCTATGGTGAAAACCACAATATTGCAGCATAGCGATATTGTTGTTTTTCAAAGATGTCCGTTATTATTCAATAAGTTCCACAATCATCAAAATCCCATATCGCAAATCGAACGAAACATCAGGAATTGTATCGAACGTGTATTTTTTGAAAACATGCGTGTAGAGAATATTCCTGATATTCGTCCTCTATTAACTTATTGGGGAAAGAATCTAGATACAACAAATGCCAGAGACGGAAGTACAATGCTACTCGGACTTAAAGATTTTTTTGATCAGTTTAAGAAAACTTTTAAAGATGAACTTCAAACGGTTGCAATTAATTTCACTGCTGATTTTGATGTATCGAGAGGAACGTACAGAGCGATCATTCCGGCATTAATGGTTCAGAAAAAACAGAATAAGATTATACCGGTTATGTTTTCCACGAAACCGGAATTATATATAAGGGATAATGAATTTCGTTTTGCACTTGCCGCATTAAATGCGGCTCTGAGATATACGATCAGAGATTTATATGTTATAAAAATTCAGGCAAGAGTGGCACTTTCAACATCTGTTAATCTATTCCATGTATCTGACTCGTATATTCAGAGAGCATCGCAGGACCTGGAATCAATCGTCAATCTGATCGGGCGTGATTATAACGTGCCAAATACAGACTCTTGTAAAACGTGTCAGTTCATTAACCAATGTAAATTCTAAGGTAATACAATGAGTAAAGAAATGTTACAAGTACCTTGTAAAGTGTTTGACTATACCGATGATTACAGATATATGACATTTAGCGGTATTAAAATCAGACATCTTGCAGACATACATATGCTCGGGAGAACTTTTGTATTCTATCAGAACACCGCTGATGGCAAGAAATATATCGAGGAAAAGATTTCTAATAAAATCTCTGATGTTATTTACGGAGATGACCTCTTAATCTATATAGATGACGACAATCTGTTTTTAACAATACTGAATGTATTACAGAAAGAATTAAAAGAAACACCATGAAGCAAGAAACAATAAAGTTTATAAAAAAGATGTACCTGCTGGAAAAGCTCGAAATTTCTCAGATTGCTGAAAAACTTAATACTACCGAAGAGAATATCAATGAAGTATTGAAAAAATTTAAAAGACTTAACAGAAGCAAAGGAGAAATGGCAATGCGGGAAGTACTGGCTATTATATATCCACAGCATAAAATAGAGGAACAGGTTCCAATTGGAACTTATTATATGGATTTCTATATCGACAAACTACGTCTCTGTTTTGAATATGATGGTATCCAGCATTTTGACCGTAATACATTTTATCACGGCGAAGGAAATAGTGGACAATACAAATTTGAAAGACAACAATATAATGATGGGGCCAAAAATAAATTGGCAGATTTAGAATACATATACATAATACGTATTCCATATAACGAAAAGACAGATGAAACCAACATTAGGAGGATCATCAATGAACATTATCCAAAAATTATGGATAACCTTGCTGCATATAGCGCAAGCATTGGGTTTTAGTGCAAAGACATATAATCTATTGCATCCGTTGCCGCGGAATACATTAAAACGAAAAGGCCATCTGCTGCATAACCCAACAGAACAGCAGATAGAAGCCATCAGGCATACGATCATCAAACAGTCAAGGCTGTTTCCATGGACCATAATAGATACAACTCAAATGTATGATTATTATAATAACTGTGAAAAGGACGGTATTAAACCATGGCATAAACGGCATTTGTCGGTTATCGATACAATCGTAATCGCAGCCACCAATGGAGGCGTTGGTTGGGATGCAGCGAGTCTCTTTGATTTAGACACCAGTAAAGAGAATAATATTACACCTGGTAAACCATTGCCGGGTTCTTCATATCATTTATTTGTAAATGCTTCGGATATTGTTGAACGCATTTCAGCTTTTGAAAATATAACATATCATACCCCGGGAGTAAACACCAGGAGTATCGGTATTGTAATTCAATATAAAGTAGACAATAACAGTGCACCACCTACAAGTAAAATAATTAAGTCATTAGAAAAAATACTTACAATTCTATGTCTTGAGTTCAAGTTGGATCCTTATAAAGCCATCAAGACTCAGTCTTCTGTAAGATCCAACTTGATACCCTGGCTAAAGGGTCATAAAGATATAAAAGATTCACCCGGAGTACTTGTTGATATAAACAGTATACAGAAAAATGTTGCTGTAACCATGCAGAAAAAACTACGGTATGCATGTTTATATAATGGTCCTATAAATGGAAAAATCAACAAGGCAACAAGAAAAGCAATCAATGAATTTTATTCAGATGCTGTTCAGCTTTTATATAATAACATGGCGGTTAATTATTACAAATGAGAAAGAAAGTTAAACAAAAAACAGAATTAGGCGAACGACAAAAAGCCCTTTTACAATATCTCAATGGTCTGTTTATGGGTAGCAATTTATTTTCTGAGTTCGGGATCTATGAAGACCCCGGTTCTCAGACTATATATTTGTTTGCCAAACCCATTATAGTATTTCGTGATATGCTTAAGAAGAGTGATGATCCGGCTGATTTTTTATATAAATCACCACTGCCCCTGGAAGCCGATCTGGCCGGAAGTGAAGTGAACAAAAAGGCCTCTGAAATCCTTCGAGGTTTCTTTCTGCTTTATTTAAAAGGAGGGAGAAAAGAAGCTCACATAAACAAGGAGACTGTACAATGATAAATACTTTAATTGGTATTGATCCTGGATTAAACGGAGCAGTCTCGGTGATAAACGACGCCGGCAATATTGAAATATTGGATGCACCCGTTATAGAACTAAGTAAAGGTAAAGGAATAAAACGCGAATATCTTGATTCAAGTATGGCATCGATATTAAAATCGTTCGATCCAAAACACACCCATATATTCCTTGAAAAGATTCATAGTATGCCCGGTCAGGGTGTTACCTCTATGTTTAGTATGGGAGTTGGTTACGGACTCTGGCGTGGTATTGTAGCCGCATATGAGCTGCCATTAACTCTTGTTACTCCACAGGAATGGAAAAAAACCATGATGAAAGGCATGGGAAAAGAAAAAGCAGCGTCTTGTTATAGGGCACAACAACTCTATCCGGACATATCTGAACTGCTTTTCGGCCCGAGAGGCGGTCCAATTGACGGTCGCGGAGATTCACTATTAATTGCAGCATATGGAAGACTACAGTATGGAAATAACTAATAAAGATGTCTCTCGGATAGAGAATACATTACAAAGGTTACGTACAGATGGTAATAATGCTGATATGATTGCCTCTGAGTTCTATTTACAAGAGCCTGAATTCTTTCAGGCTCTTTGTAATATACTATTACTTAAATCGATGCATCGGGAATATACACCATACTATTTGAAACGAGCATGTATCATAGATGATGCAACTATAATAACACCATTTGAGCTAACAGATTTTATAAATACACTTATTGAATTCAACACCATAGAATCAATGTGTGCTGAAATTTATATAGCATTTCATAGAGCGCTTAAGAAATATCTGTCATTTAAAAAACCAAGATCATCTTTAGCATTATTTATAATAAAAAATACGATGACAAATTTCAGAGATTATATCAGAGGACAATACCGTTTTATGAATCGGTTATACCATGAAATAAGCGGCGTTTATAATGAAGAAATTATTAAATCACATTATACATCAGAGTCATATGAAGATAACTTTCCGGTCTTTGATGAAAGTTCAATCATGCCGATACTTGACGGATATATTTTATATCAACTTTATGGGCGTGGTATTGACATCAAAGAAACTGCAAAATTACTGTCATTGACAATGCGGCAATTCAAATACAGATATGAAAATTCAACGGCCGAATTGCTGGCAAAGGTTATTTATCAGGAGTAAAAATAAATAATGTCCGACTTAAACAGAACAGACACACCCATAATGAAACCAACAACAGAGAGTAAGGATGATATCAGGAACAGCGATTATTTAATGGATATAGGCAATCTCAGTTTATATGAGATTGTAGGGCAGAATGCAGCTGTAAAGGAACTTAAGAATTTAGTAAGTTCGATCAAATACAGGGATATATATAATACCTGGAGATTGTCCTCGCCAAAGGGTATTCTGCTAGTTGGACCTACCGGCGTTGGCAAAACGGCAAGTGTAAAAGCCATGGCAAAAGAACTTGACGACAGTGTTGTTCTGATGGAATTGCGTTATTTAGATATAGCTTCCAAATGGGTAGATATGCCCATCGAACATTTAAGAAACTTCTTTAATGCTGCTGAAGAATATTCAAAGACAAAACACGTCATAATATTTATAGATGAAATAGATGCCATGATTCCAAACAGGGAAGCGCAACTTCACGAAACTTCGATGAAGAGGGTAAATATATTTCTCGAATGGATGGATGGAGGTTTTACATCAACAAGAAATATTACTGTAATCGGCGCAACCAATTACATTGATGGCGTTGACAAAGCTGCTAGGCGTCCCGGACGATTCGATAAAATAGTTGAATATATTGCTTTAGATACAGATGCAATTATTGAAGGATTAAAAATACATTTAGGAAAGAGAAATCTTCCTTCCACACAATTACAAAAAATAGATTGGAACCAGGTACGGCCATCGATAGAGGATAAACAGTTCAGCGGTGCAGATCTTCCGGAAATAATTAACAGACTTATCAACAAGAAAGTAGAAGAACATATTGCAATTCTTACAAAGAAAGTTGATCTGGATAATTTAATCGAAGATGCACGACAGGCATTTTTACTCGATAGTTCATTCTTTCCAAAAGCAATAAAAACAAAGGATATAATAAAACTTATCGAAGAGATGACCACAACGAATAAACAGCAAAATAAAAAACTCTATAGTGGTACATCAATGGGATTCACTATGCAGGAGAACTAATGTTTAATGCAGAAATTTTATTAAACCTTGCACAGGCAACTTTTCCGACGCCGGCGGGGAAAAGACACTGTCTTATCATAGATAAAGACTCTGGACTTTTAACACTAAATCTGTTCTATAATAACAACTGGATACCATGTATCTTCGACGATGAGGACATGGAAAAATATCCCGAGATGATTATTAGAGATATACAGAAAGAAATTTTAACTAATTAATTAATAAGGATGATAATGGATTACAATAAACTAAAGTCGTTCAGATTCTGGCCAAAACTCGATGAAGCAATAATGAAACATCGGTATTCGGGCGAGCGTAGGGATTCTTTATACCCAAGCGAAGCCTCTGTGATTGCCATTGATCCAGATACAAAAGAAGCTTCTGTATTGGGAGGTTGTGCCAGAAAATCATGGTATCGACTTATGCGTGTGCCACCGTCTGATCCGACAACAACAAAATCAGAATATATCTTTGCACTTGGTAGAATTATAGAAGAATTCATTGCAGACCTGTCAAAGAAGGCTGGAATATATAATAACAATAGTGTAAAATTCTGGGATAGAGGTTCTCATGTGTCAGGAGAAATAGATCTTGTAGTTGAAATACCAGTCGAAGAAACTGGTTATATATTCTGTGAGATTAAAACTACTTGGGGTGGGAAGATACACAATGGAGAAGAACAGGGTGTAGCAAGAGGTTTATTTGACCATCATGAAGGAAGAGGTAAGGCGAGGAAATTCGTTAAAGCAATTCCGAAAGATGGTAATATGCTCCAGTTGGCTACTTACCTCTATACTCACCGGGATGATCCAGATTTGATAGGTGGAAAACTGGTATACTTCCTAAGAGACAATTGCAATAGAACAGAATTCGATATTACCATTGTCAAGGAAGGTGAAAAACATCGTTTAATGGTCAACGGAGAAATAGATTATCGTTTCTTTGTTGAAGACATTTATGCACGTTATGCAGGACTTGCGGCAAAAGTGAATACTGATACAATTCTGCTTAGGGGCGGTTCAACATTTGAACAGCTTGATCCTCCAGAAAAAGACTTCGATCTTATATATAGTGAGGAGCAGATAACAAAAATGCATGACAACGGTGATATCGGTGATACTGCATATGAGACACATATGAAGAAGAAAGAATACAAGGGCGACTGGCAATGCAGCTATACGACAATGGCTGGGGTTATAGCAATATAACTAATGGAATTGGGTAAATACGGTGAATGCTGAGATGCAAATACCGTGGTAAGCAATCTGATCGCGAAAGACAGATTGACACCGTAGAGCGTAGGTGATGAATAAATATAATTCACCCAAGAGTATCCGACATCCCAAGTGGATGAAAATGTACGCCGAACTATATCAAAAAAAAGATATAGAACTACCAAATAAAAAGTTGGTAGGTTAACAAATTACTGATTGTCCATATAATAAATTGTGTAATAAGGGCGCCCTTGACACCTGGTATGCGGCAAAAGGAGAAACATATGAACTTGCTGCTTGATATGGTGGCTTCTTATATAGCTTCGTTTTTCAATAACATGATGTTTGTTATTAATAATATAAAGGAATTTCTGCTGGCCTTGATTGGCCGGCAGGGATTTACTGCTGTTATATAACAGAGAGAATTAACAAATGAAACTAACTATCGAACTTGTTCCGTCAACTACATGGTATAACAATGTCCGTTCACTCGTTTCCCAAACAGAGTGGGACACACTGCGTCACAACTGCTATGCAAATGCCGGATATAGATGTGAGATCTGCGGAGTTTCCGGAAGATTGGAATGTCATGAAATCTGGGAGTTTAACAATGACACGAAGACACAGAGATTAGCTGGTTTAATAGCCCTGTGCAAGAACTGCCACAGAGTAAAACATCCTGGCTTGGCTAAGATGAAAGGAGAAAGTTCTTTGGTAATTAATCATCTCATGAAAATAAATAAAATCACTGAAAGCCAGGCAATAGAATATATTGAAAAATCCTTTGAGATATGGAGAGAGAGGAGTAAGATAGACTGGCATATTGACTTCTCAATATTAAACAAAGAGACTCTCTGCTCATAAATACACATCATCAATAATCCGGTTTGGGTTTGAAAGTATTTTCAAACTTAATAAGGATTCACAATGACACGTAAACTTATCGAATTTGTACCTCCATTCGCAGCAAAACTATTTGATTATTCGGCAAGACTTGACGCCAATGGTGGAACGGAGGACATGCACTTGTTGCCGATTTTCCATGAGAGTATAAACCAAATTACTCCTGGCGACATAGAACTCATGGTTAATCGGTTTTTACTCGAGACCGACGAAGGCTACCTCTATGAGGCGGCCATGATGATATTAATGATTTATAAACAATACAAAGAAAAGGTGGAAACACAATGAGTTCAATACTGATAGGTTTAGGCCATAAAGCACGTCAGGGAAAAGATATAACTGCTTCTATGATAAGTGAGTTATACAAGAATGTTCATGTCGCGCATTGGGCTGACAGCTTATACAAAGAAGTTAAAAATGAAGAAAGAAAATATCCTCTGATTGTAAGAGTCAGTAATCAAACGGACGTGTGGTATCAATTGCTTGATAATGCCGAATATGGTGATTATCTGCAATTTAAAGCCACTGAAGTGCCTCAGATTAATGAAATATTCAAAGAAAGGGGTATCACTTCATATTGGGGAATGGACGAAAAAGATAGTCCTATACTCCAGTTCTGGGGAACAGGTTTTAGACGCAGTCTTTGCGGAGAGGAATATTGGGTGGATAAAACAATGGAAACAATAAAGGAAATCGATAATCGTTATGGCAATAATATCGAACAACCTGCAATTATTCTTATTCCAGATACCAGATTTTTAAATGAATTATCCGCAATAACACGTAACAACGGATATTACATTGATCTTGTGCGTTTGAATGAAGATGGTACAAGGTTCATTGCGACCGACAGAGATCCAAATCATGCAAGTGAGATGGGACTTGACGGCATCTTAAGCCGGTACGGAATTGTCGCCAAGACGGGCGACATAGACAACATAAAAGAACAGGTCATAAGTATAATGACCGACATTCTTAAGGAAATGGGTAAACGTGCCAATATTGTATTGGAAATGGCCGCATGATAAAACTATGGCTTATCACATCGCTTAGTAAAATTCTTGCCTGGTTAAATAAACCAAAAGAGCCGAAAGCCGTTGTCATCAGTGTAAAACCCGATGAGGATGTCTTCAAAATATGGCTCAAAGAGGATTATGAATCAGAATCCAATACTTCTAAATAATCGAAAGAGTTACTCCTAACCCCGGATTCTTATGATCCGGGGTATATTTTTCTTGACTTTCAGCCAATAAACAAATAATTTCGAGTGTACTATTTGGTGATTTTGCCGGATTGATATAACTCACAGATTTATTTCTAAAAAGAATAAACCTTTCTATTCCGGCCATTTTCTCTTAATGTGCGGCGTACTATTTGGTAGAGGTATTTATCAACATTTTTGTTTGCATTATTTGAAGTAATGGTGAACTGAAAAATGTTTTGAGTGAACTTTATTTTTAAGATTGTGTACTATTTTAACAAATTGGTGAACCAAAACAATAAAACGGTGTACTTATCGCACTTAATTCTTGGGAATTTACCTTATAATATGCATTTTTGATGCGTAGATATTTTTAAAGGCACAAAATCATTAATTAATAATAATAGTGTTTATATGTGGATAATTAAACTTTTGGAACACCTTTGAATACATACGATCTTGTCAATATAATTGATTGGCCTCTCGTTGCATTCGGCAAAGAGACAAAAGCTGAAGAAACAACTAGTAATCGAGAATACAGAATATCCATATATAACAAAAACAATCATCATCCAATATCAGGATATTTACGTATCTATTATATCCAGGATGAAAAAACAAACACACTTCTACCACAGGACGAGGACCTGCTTCTTGCTCTTATCTCGTTCGGTTCAGAATCCTACTTCAGTAACTCACGCGTATTAACCATTCAAAGTGTCACACAAATTGTACGAAGATTAAAACTTAAGAAAGCCGGTAAAAACTCTGCTAGAATAAAAGACTCACTGCGGCGTCTGGCAGGAATGATATTTGAAACTGACATCTGGTATAACAAACAGACACAGACATACGGACATGCAGGTTTTCACATTATAGACAGTTATCATACTGTTAAAAATGTTGAAATTACCTGGGGCAAAGAAATAGCTGACAGTATTTTGTCTGGCCATATAAAACCACTTGATTTTGACCTCTATCTTAAAATAAAAAAACCCGGTGCTCGTAAATTGTACCGGGTATTGTCAAAAAGATTCTATAAACATAACCGTCCTATCGAAATTCCCATTGAATATTTAGCACGCCAGATCTTTGGATTTTCTCCAAGCAAATCACGTAAATATTGTATATCTCAAATCGAAGAATATACAAATGAACTTGTAAAGGTTGGTTATCTTGGCATATACGAAATAACAGACAGATTAATTAAACCATCTATAAAATTCGCCTTACCAAACAAAGAGGAATCATAAATCAATTACACAGTGTAGTCTATAAAGACTGTTACTGATAAGTTTTCTGGTGCACCCGACACAGCGGTTACTACTAATGCGATTTTATCTCCGTCCACCAATGTAACATCAGCCGGATTAGCTTCGGCAACCATGGTTGCCGATAAACCTGTAAATCCAGCAATGTCTGAATCGTTTACTTGTAATTTAAACACAACCGAAACACCTGAGTTAATCAGGTATCTGCAAGTTACAAGTTTTGCAGTTTGTCCTGTTGGAAGGTCAAGGAAGAAAGGACATATATAATCAGTATTTCCTGAAGGGACTTTAATTTCACCATAGATTGTGAATGTATGCCCTATACGAATTGTTTTGGAAACCCATGATCCTATATTATTGATCCTTGTTTCTAATTCTTCTATTTTCAATTCAATCTGTCTATATTGAGCCGCTCTAATAGTATCTAATTGTTTCCATTGTAATTTTGGTACATAGGAACTCATATCTACTTCAGGTTTTGTAAGATTAACAATTTGTGCTTTTATATTCTCGATATCTGCAAGCGCCTTATTAACTGCAGTAGTCCGGACAGTATCTAACTGTTTCCATTGTAACTTCGGCACATAGGAAGCAAGAACCTCCTCTATCTTTTTTTCTAAATCAGACATGACTTTCTTCCTTAAAACGCAATTCTTCTTAAAAACCCCACTGACCATATAGGTGTAGTCTGTTGAATGACAGAATAACCTGCTGTGACCATATTATCCCCATAGCCAATTCCGGCATTTATACCGACACCACATATAGTTACATTTCTCAGCTTACTATCTATACCATAGACCATGTACCAACTGTTCTTTTTGGGCGCCAACTTTATGTCCATATTTGTTACACTTAGATATTTTGAGTGTGTATCAACGTCATAAAACCAGTTGCCGTTTTCGCTTTCGCTCAACAATACTTCAATATTAAATTTCAACTGTAGACTTCTGATATATAAATCAAAAGGAGATACAGTCTGAAAGTATCCCGCTATATATACTTCATTATTAAAAGTCTCTTCAAACATCCTGTCTGTTGAATCCACAATGACCGGTTCGCCGGCTATATAAACAGTATCCTTGCCAACCGGCTGAGTGCTGATTGCATTAAGTTTGGCTTTATAAACTATACATAAGGATGCCCAATGTCGTGCGGTTCTATCTGTCTCGTCCAATCTTTTATTCAAATCTTTATTCTTAATCTTCAAATCGTTAACTATCTGAACCTGAGTTTCATATTGTGTTTCGGCAATTTGTGTAAAACCCTTCTGTTTAATCAGTTCATTATTAAGATCAGCAATCTGGTTGTTGTAATTATTAAATTTTAAATACACATACAGAATAGCTATCAGAACCCCCGTAATGGGAATAGTATATTTTCTATTAGTCCAGAACCACTCTAGTGCTTTATTAAAAAACAAGTTTACCGCTTTCATATAAAATTCCTTCAGTTTTTCTTCGCTTTACCAAACCAGGTAAAACTGTTAACACACCTTTTGCACGCCCGCGATTGTATTTTTTCATGTAGAAAACCGCCAATTTTGTATTGCCATTATTAACTGCAGTACGTAGACTGCCTTTTATCTGATAACCCACATTAAAAGAGAACGACACAAGTGCATCAAACTCATTCCATTTTAATATCCTTGTCGTCTTTCCGCTCACGTGTTGTTCAAATCTTGTAATGTCCTTCTTCAATAAAATGACAGCTTTGTCAAGTGTTATTGTCATATTAGGTCTAATACCTTCAGTACTCCCAAAGCCGATAGTCCATACAGAAGAAGGGCAGAGGTAACTTTTTGCCCTGAATGATTCGTAGTGTTTAATTACTTCAATACCTGTATTTGTAATACGAGACTGTCCAAAGCAAAGAGACGCCGATAATAAAATTAACAACAATAAACGTTTCATTGCTGTAGACTCAGAATAGCAAAAACTACATAAGCAGACATTAAAACAATCAATGCTGCACTGATGAGCGAAGCAGCAAGAACTGACATTGAATTATATCTGTCCTGTTTATTCAGAATTCCATCTTCATCTGTGAATTTCTTTTTTGTAAATGAAAGATTAGTAAATATATGTTGCAACCACCAGGCCAACATGCCTGTCATTGTAACTCCGATAAAAGAAAGTGTAAGCCAATTCATATATAGCATCCATATCCCATCTGTTTTGGTATCTGCGATTTTATCCTGTAGATCAATAACTTTTTGAAGACCTTCTCCTGTTGAATCGACGAGTACATTGGCGGCTATAGTTGATGTTTCGGTTACAACTTTATTGATATTATTTATTGTTGGTGTAACCCATAAAAACGCAATTGCGCAGGCAACAATAAGTCCGACAGTGGCAACAGTCTGGTTCTTTTTTAACCAACCTGTTATTTTCCAGTTCATTTTTTCTCCGTTTAAAATAATTGTGTGATTGCGAGTGCAGATAGAATAAGCAGATTTGTAATAGTTACTACCCACATAATAGCTTTACTAATCTTTGACGGTCGTTCAACCTGTTTTTTCATCAAGGCTGTATTAATCATGTCTTCGATATAAACTTTATTTAAAGGACAACCCGATTGATGCAGTGCTTCCTTCTGGTCTACCTTTTGAATATCGAGTTCAAGCTGATGTGTCTTCTCTATTACATTTTCAAGAGACGCATTGACAGCTTCAAGATTGTTGATAATATTTTCGAAGAGCATCTTCTGATAAGACAGGTCATCGGACATTATTTTACCACCTCCACAGACATTCCCAGAACCCCAATGACCTGTCCTTTCTTATCAAAGACAGGGAACTTATCAGTACGAAACCATCTATCCATATCATACATTGGCTCAATGATCCCTGTCTTTGGTTGGCCAGATTCAATTATATCAATATCATTTTGTGCATACTTGGCAACCACTATTTTATCGTCAGTGAATTCACTCATATGCTTTCCTTCTACATCTTCTTTTTCTACATTCAAAACATCACAGAAAAACCGATTGACTTTTATAATTCTATTTTCACAGTCTTTATAAAACATAAAGACCGGAATCCTATCAAAAATCTTTGCGAATAAATCGCCATTGAAATCATATTTCTCAAACATCTTTTTAATATCGGACGTACGTTTCTTTATATCGTCAATCTGGGTTTTGAATTGGTCGACCATAATAGTCTCTTATGTAGTTGTAGGTAATTTTATTTGATATGAAATAATTGTCTTGATTTTAAAAGACTAGATATACTAACTGGTATTGGTGTGTCTATTAAATTAATATTTAATATTTTTTTGTACATCCAGAGGATGTATTTAAGAATGTTCATTCTTTCCTTAATAGTAGTCTGAACATCTCCCGTAATTAACCCGGCAATAAAATTTCCAAGCATTTTGCGACGGGGATAATTTATATTTCTAGCCAACGTAAGAATCTTTGCATTTTCCTTTACAAGATTTTCCGTATTAACTATAGAAATACCAAAGATGGAAAAGGTGAGCGCAAGTGTCCTGTCATAAATAATATATATATCACTTAATTCAATATTATCTTTAGAGACAATAAGAATATCACCTTTATTCATAATTAAAATACAAATACACGTAATGAAGGATTTTCTGTAAACAAACCAACCAATGTAGCGCTGCCGGCACTTACAGGGTGACTCCCCTGCGAATATGTTGCAGCTAACAGCGAGTTGGTACCGCTATTCTTGATTGAATAAGTACCTATGGCATCGTTCTTTGTTATAAGTGTCGAATTTGTCACGAGCATACCAGGAGTATTCCCGCTTAATGAAATTATACTACCATAAGCAACTTCGAGAAGGGTGTTTCTTGTTATAAGTCTTGAAAGATCTCCAACGGCAAAGACAGATTTGTTATCGGTATAAATCGTATTTGTATTTTTCAGATGTCCGCTGAATTCAAGTTTAGTTTTTATCAGATTTACAAATGCAGTGTCGGCAGAAAAGTTTGCTGTGACGTCTCCCTTAACTTTGATATTCACGTTGGCAGATGACTGTGTTGATGTTGAGTATATAAACTGCAGATTACTCATTATGATATCTTCATTTATATAAAGATTAACTGCTTTTGCAACATTGTTATTAATATAAAAGAGTGCATTGCTTTGGTAATTGGTAGAAGTTTCAGTAGATACAACCTGACTATGAAGATAAACATTGCCACTACTTATATTAAACAAACATCCGCCTGTATGTGTAATTATATTATGAAAATGTACATTAACGTTTCCGGTTCCATTATATCCGATCTGTATAATTCCGTTTTGCCCGGTAGCAGTTCCAAGATGTGAAATTGATCCATAGAAATGAACTGTATCAGCAGAATTAATAGCAATCAACCCATTTGTATTATTGATGCCGGCAGTAATCGTAGCATTAGGACCAAACACTATATTGGATCCTGAATTGCCGGATATTAACGCTCTTACACCACCGGTAGGTTCGACAGGAACATCTATAAAGGCGGTCGCCGCCTGTTCTCCATCCTTAATAGTAGCAGTAATTTTTGTAGTACCGCGCCATGGAGCGACAATAGCAATCGGTTTGTTTAGTGAGTATGAATATGGAACAAGTTTTATTTCCTGTGTACCTGAACCATACTCACCTGGATATAGAATAATTACAGCGCCACTACTATCTGTGGCAGTGCCACTTGCGGAATCGCTTCCACCACCATTATTGGCAACAGGATTTTGTATCCAGTTGATAGCCGACTGGATGTCACTGAAATAAGGAAAATTATTTGTAACTGCATCATAGTCCAAATCATTTCTCCATTGGTTGGAAACAAAAACAGTATTTCTCGGATACCTGTTTGCAACGGCAAGCGAACTGAACGAACCTTCTAACGAAAGCAGTGTATTATAAGCTTCCTTGCTCATAAGACCCGCTCCTGTAGCGGCGGCAATTTTGTCCACAACAGGAAATACAAAGTTCTCATCCTCATATATAGGTTCGGGTATGTCAGTAGAATTGTAATCGACAATAACAGACGTTGCACCTCCGACTGTACGTATTCCCTCAGAATATCCTTTAGTACTGTCTTTTAACAGAGCAACTTCAGCAGCCGGATTTGTAAGATTCGACAATTCTTTCATTCTGAGTTTACCGTTGTCATCAACATACAAAACATGGTCATTGATTCTGAGGACGTCAACTTCAGTTACAACCGACATATCAGCAACCAATTCGTAACTAATATTCTCGTCGTGTTTAAAACCAACTTCAGCTGCAATATTATAATCAGCGGTAAATGTTTCAAGTGAGTAAGTAAGTTTCACTGTTGCATTGTTTGCATCTTTGTCTATATCGAACTTTCTCGGCAGTGCAATAAGAAACGGATCATCAACAATAACATCGCCAGGTTTCAACAGGTATTTCTGTGTATCAACAAATGTATACGTATCAGTACCACTTTTAACGTGTACATCTACTTTTACAAACCCGCTTGTAAGGCAGTTATCGGCAAGGGCAAGTCTGTGATTAACCTGGAAATGTCTGTCATTGGGTATCTCGGTAAAAACGAAAGTATAAATGGCAGTTGTATCTGCAGATACAGGATTACCGGTATTATAAGTTGCAAAGGAAGATCCTGTTTCATATATAGGATCATCGGGTGTTGCAACTATATTACCTTCATCGGGTGTAACATCGAGCAGTTTTTGGGAAGACTCATTTACTTCGCGTTTAACATGAAAACCTTTTTTGCCAGATGTAGTATATTTAATCTCTTTATTATTTGCGGAAAATCCGGTTGTGTTGTTTCCAAAAGCTATACTCTTATTATCAAACCTTCCTACCTGGCCTTTATTATCAAATACGGAAAAACCATCCGGTGTCATATATGACAATGGATAACCGGTTGTGTCTTCCTTCATCCAAAGAACAGGATTCCACTCGTCATTTTCTTTGACAATTTCCAATGCTCCGAGCAATTTGCCGGAATCATTTGTAAAACCAAACATTAATTTTTCATTGGTAACTTGTTCGAAAAGCAATTTTGCCTTTGCAGTTGTATTGTCCGTAACAAGACGTCCAATCTCTACTGTTTTATCATCTAAGGCAAGTTTGCTGACTGCACGACTAATATTATCAAGTGCATCGGAATATTTCTGATTTATTAATTTAAAAGAGGACGATTCGTCAAATGTCCAGGTTACGTTTTCTGCATCCCAGTGTGCATCTGCAATATAATATTTATAAGCATATTCATCCAGTTCGGACGGAACAACATCAGATGATGCGCTAACCGCTACACCGACGTCCATAATAACCCGTTTCGATGTTTCAATCAGACTGCCGGTAAATGTATCGTGCATAACGCCGCCGTTATATATATCCGTACTGACATCTGCAAATTCAAAACCGAACCAGATACAATAGTCGTTGGTATTGGAAACACTATTTGATGCAATCACATCATTAAGCTCAATACGATAACCATCAATGTACCATATGCCATCTGCTTTAAAATATTTTACTGTTTCAACGGTCTCTACTGTAAACGGACCTGTGACCTGAGATATACGACAGTTGCCAAATAATTCAGAAACCATCGAGGCTAACCTGAACCGTATAATACTTTGCAGGTCTGCATAATCCTGCGGATTACGCGGAGTGTTTTTAATTATATCAACAAATTCAAATCGAGCAGGACTGTCTGATGTGGATTTAAACTGAAATGTACTGTTGCTCATGCTGTTACCTTAAAATGAATATACTGGATGCCAGATATAACCCCAGATATTTTTAGGAGATGCCGAGGAAACGGTTAATATCTTGGTTGTTGGATTTAAAGAATAAGTAAGAGTTGCCGGAACAATATTGCCTCCGGAAATCTCAAAAAGATTAGACTGATAAATTCTGTCTGCATATGGCCAAACATATGTTAGCGAAGACGTAGAACTGACGGCCACCTTATTTGCATATGAACCAACGGTAACTCCTTCACGTTGTGCATTTTCTATGTTGGCAAGTATCTGCATGATCAAAATAAAAGTCTCATATACAGTAAGTGGCCTGCTGTTGCTGGCATTCTGCGTGTCATTTAAATAAAATAAACCGTTATCCTTGACAATAGTCGAATCTGAATCAACATAAAAACCCTTACCATCAAGATGACTATTTTCAGGATCATAAAAGGCAGGCAGCGTATTTAATATTTTGAACACATTATCGTTCAATAGCGAAGACAGTGTTGCAAAATCGCCGGCAGTCGCCTTGGTAAAGGCATTGATATCTTCTGATTTAAACGAAGCTCCCTTTGCTACTGAGATTGGCATCGTTGATTGATCGAATTGCAAATTCATATTTTAACTCAATTTGATTTTAAATTGTTTTAATTTTGGCGTCTCTGTTCCAGACGAAGTTATTTTTGCCACAAGTTTTACCGCCTTGCCGATCTGATTCGGACTGAAACTGGCATAAACAAAGAGCATACTTTCTTTATCCCATGTCGTGTCGGAAGTTACATTGCCATTCAACATTTTTATAACAAGATTATATCCGCCGTCTTTGTTTGGCAATATGGTATGGACATTATAATTATTATCTTCAATGCGGTTAATAAAGTCCTGTGGAATGACATAAGAAGCTACATTCGAACCATATTTAAAATTATCACCTACAATTGAATCTAGGTAAGTTTTGTATGTGCTTATTAGGTTGCTACTGTTAAATGAAAATGTATAGAAACCGGGACTTAAAGAAAGTTTGTTTGTAATCTTATAGTTTTTATAACTACCCCCGGTTATTATTCCTGGAATCAGTGAAAAATCTACAGTAAAATCGCTGACAACATATAAGACAGTAGTAATTATGCCAGTGTCACTATTGAAGATATCAAAACCACCAAGATTTCTGAGCAGTTTGGGTTGAACATAACGGAGATTATTATATTGATCAGAATCTAAAGTAGCTGTTGTAGATATATTTGCTTTGCAAATATACGGATGCACCAATGTGAAATCAATCGTTTTTATTGATATGATCGATTCTGATGATTCGTCAATGTTCAAATATTTAGTAAGATCGATTCCACTGTGATTATATGGAAAAATTGAACTTGTATGCCAACTTGCAATGCCATTATTTTCTGTTTTCCAATGTACTGTATATAAAATATTTCCAGTATTTGGAATTGTTTCTTCGGTATAGAGACCAATAATAGAAAAATCACTGTCTGTATTAATTTCGGAAGTAGTAAATATGGACTCACTACTGAAATTCAATTTTGAAAAACGGATATTATTTAGATTAAAAATATATTCAATACCAGCATTACACTTTGTACCGGATGCAGATCTTAATTTTATTATAATATAATCAGTTTCGACAGGATCGAAATTGATAACACACTGGTCTGTATAAGTTGCATAGTTGGCAATATTGTTATAAATACCATTAACACGCATTACAAGACTAACATCATATTTTGAACCACAAAGATCCATTGATAACTGGGATAATTCAATGACCTTTTTTAATGGAAGTTTTATTGATATTTCAAATATCCCTTGGTCCGGAGTATATGCTTTATAAATAAAATATGTTGCTAGAGAATTATCAAATGCATTTGTAATGTCCTTATCCTGAATTATTTTTATATTACTTGTTGATGTTGTAATAATAGGATTTATTACATATGAGGCAAAATTGGTATATGTTTTTATGTTCTCTTTTCTTGCCGTAATTTCATTTTTTGATACATCAACATTTGCTGTCGTATTTAATAGATCTATTTTGCCTGTATTATAAAACGATTCACTGATAATTTCAGTTGTTCCGGAGACATCAGTATTAGAAAGAAGGATCGCTTTTGCGTATGATTCAAGTTCTGCACAAAGCCGATTGAGTGCATTTATCTTTTGCAGGGCTGCGGATTGCGAATCCGTATATAATTTCTCAAGATACTCGATAAATTTGTATAATGTTTGGATATCTATATCCATAAGTTTCATAATTTCATTTATTTTTCTGGCGGAAGCAGTTTCACCATTAACAATCAGATGTTTATTTAATAGAAGACATTGTCCAATATTACTATTCTGATAATCCCTGATAAGCATTGCACACACCAGTTCTAGTGATGGATAAATACTTTCATCAAGTAATTCTTTTATTATGAATTGTTTTATTACCTGCTCTCTTATGTCTGTAAATTTCATTTTATATACTATATAATATTGTAAGTTTATTAAGAACCGGAGAAATATAATCGGCAATTTCTCCAAGAACTTCCTTAAGATTTTCTTTATATAAATAACTTATTTTGATCTTTAGATTTGAATCTGTAAACGTACTGATGCCAAGTAGGGATTTCATTATTTCTATATCAGTTATCTGTATTGAATTATTATCTGCAGAGACAGTATAGCAACTGTTAGGAACAGTAACAGATATATTATATTTAAATTCGTAATATGAATCGGGATCAAACGCCCACTCTCTTATGGTTGCAGTCTGAAAATCAGAGGCAATATCAAAGTCATCTAAATTCAATTCAAATGCCTCTTCTTTAAGATAACTGACACCAAGTTTTGCAGTAGAAACCGTTTTCAGATAAAGGACTCTATTGTCATAATCAATTGAGAAACTATCATCATCAGCATCAATAAATTCATTGACTCCGTTTGTGAATTTTATTTGATGCCTTCCGAGTATTTCTACTATTTCTGTTGAAATAGGTTTAGCCGAAAGTCTTAACTGATTCATCCCAGCAGGAAGCAAATCTATATTTACAGTCTGTAATATTTTTCCGTCAGTATCAAATTTCAGACGTCTGACAGAAATGTTTTCTTTGATACCATCAGTTGCATAGGATAATGTTATACATCTACTTTTACTTGAAACAATTTCTGCATTGATTCTTAGTGTAACAAGTTGACCCGCATAAGAATTGTTTTTTGATATTATAGCAGTATCATTGTTGATTGACATAAGGATGGGATCATTTACATTATTGCGTTCAATATGACCCGTATAGAAAGCAATATGTATAATATTGTTTTCGTAGTAATATCCCACATCCTCAGTAAGTAACAAGTTTTCAATGGTACTGTATTTCTGGATAGATCTCTGTCCGATAAAAATCTCAGCCATATCGTTCAAGTTAAATGGTACGGCAAATTCATAATAAAATACATTTGCCTCAACGGTACCAAGAACCTTATCATTAAGACCAGTTTTCCCGGCAGCCATATATGGTAGGGCAAAGAGATTAATACTGCTTTTAACGGCAGTCTTATTTAGTGTTAGTTTATATGGAGACAGAACCGGAAAAGTAAAATATTCATTTGTACTTACAGAATATGAAGATAACAAATCATTTATATCCGAAACACTCGTATTCTTTGACATCGAAACCTTGATATAAATATAATCACTATCAACCGCCGACAAATCAACCGAACCAGATTGCCATGATGAGTTAAAATAAAGTACTTCAGGTTTAGTTCCGCTCGAAGATACGGGTTGTATATCATACCAGGTATTTTGGTCAAATGATATCTGATATGTAACGATCAATATTCTTGAATCAACAAGCGACCTCTGATCTGTGTGTATAGCAAGTGTTTTGACATCGGCAGGATTACATAGCTTTTTTATTACAACACTTCCAGAAGTCTTATATTTTATTCTTCCGATACTTATATCGTTTATACCTATACGCAGGTTGTCGGTTTCCGGATGCAATTGTTCCTGTGAAAGTATAATCTGAATGTATTTTGCACGGATAGGTTGAAAATCAAAGATAAATTTATTTATAGATTTGTTTTTATTCGGATTTAATTCTACAATGGTAGCATTATCTTCTTCCTTAAACAGAAACTTCCGGTAAAAGGTATTACTATCATAAATTGATGTAAAAGAAGATCCGTCGACAGATGTAAGTATATCTTCAACATGTATCCAGTTTTGGGTATTGAAATTATTGGGGACAATAGACAGATAATTAATAATCTTTGGTGTTTCAAGAATAATATTAAAGTTCAACTGCAATTTGCCGGCAGATGCCGTCTGATAGTATTCGGCATATGTGACATCAGAACCATCGATAATATTATCCGCTGGTGATTCATTTGTAAATGCACCGTTTGACGTATCATTTACAACTATAGTGGTATTAGACAGATTATCAACCTCTATCAATGTAGGGGACAGGGTTAACTTCTGTTCAAATGTATCAGCAAGCAGGCTTATTGAGTTATTAACCAAATCATTATCACTGCCAAAAGATTCTGTTATTGGAACCACATTGGAAAAGGCGGTTCCATTATACATCGCTACAGTGTCTATGAACGAAGAAAGTCTGTTTATATTTAACTGTAATTTGGTATGATTGTTTTTTACAATGTCCTTAGAACTATTTACACTCAATGTAAGAGTATCTATTGCATTATTAATGACAGAAAGGTCTTCTGCACATTGTGTAAAAGCATCATCAAGTTCTTCGCCAATAACAAAATCGGAAGTTGTAAAATAAACAGGTGTAAAAAACTTGTCATCTCTGATAGACGAAGAAAGCATTTTATTCTTTATATCTGCGAGTTGCTTTTCTTGTACGGTCTGTAGTTGTTTTTTCTTATCGATAAATTTTACATCATTAATATACTGACTGTCTTTGCCGGAATCTGTAATTATACTCATGTTTCTATTAATATTTTAGGATTTTGGATGTAATCATTAAATGTGTTTGAATACAGATAGAATTTTTTGAGATTAAGAAATGTTTCTGTATTTGTAAGATCCTGCAGGCGCGCGATTATAACAGGATTAATAAGTGTATAACTGTAAGTCGATCCATATAACGCAGCAAAAGCATCATAGTTTATTATCAGAGAATTATCTTTGCCGTAATAAAGCAATACATCGTCTGTAACTGAAATGTTTAACAATGTTCCTTTTACTATATACAGAGACGTTGTAAGTTTTGGATATAAACTGGAATTAAACGGCAAATACAGAATTCTTCCGACAATAAATACATTCTGATTTTCCCCGGACATATAGAATACGGGTGCGGCATCATCAAGCAAATTCTTGTTATTATTCAGATAACGTTTTATAGTAATTGCTTTTGTCGGATCATAAGCATATGGAAGGACCATTTTGATATATGAAATACCATCTTCATTATTCGGTGTAGTTTCTGCAATTGTTTTAACCCCTCCTTCGTCTGTAGTAATCAGAACTTTGCATTCATTATTATTATCATATATAAACTCATGTTCATATTCAACAGTTGTCTGTGGATTTACAAGTGGCGTTACATAGTCTTTGGTAAGGTGGAAAGGAATATAACTTACGGTATATATACTTGAATCGTTCGTGCCGGTCAGAGTAATTGTTTTGCCAGACAAATTGAATTCCGCAACAACAACGTCATCACAGTAAAGACTTACATTTTCTATATCGTCAGGATAAAAATTCAAGATAGCTTTGTTATTGACAAATTTAATTACTTCCCGAACGACACTTGTCTGGCCATCAATAAGTATCGGAATTAGTTTTGTTGAACCAAAAAGTTTATTTCCCTTGGAGTCATAATCTGTTATAAACAGGTAATATTCAATGCCAACATTCGATGACTGTTGGTCAACTCTGATCTTGAAATGAGCCGGTTCTTTGAACTTTTTAGGTTGTCCGATAAAGATGCCTTCTGTCTGATATGTGATTTTGCTTAGTTCTATATCATCAATGCCAAAATGAAAAACATAACTTGAGTATTCACCCGAAGTGTAATTATCAAGTTCAATATATTCAGATGTACCTATAAGTTTTTGTAATAACTCTTGTATAGTTGAAACATTATATAGCCTGTTCGTCGCCTTACAGTAGGGAAGGATAAATTTGAGCAATACCGCATCTGCTTCGATGTTTACATTGTTCAAATAAAGTGGCATACTTACATAACCTGTCAGATTCTCCAGATTAACATTACTCAATTCAGTATATACACCATTATTATAATATCCTATTTTTGATAATGTAACAGGAAACTCACTATTGATATTAAATGTAATATTATTAATTTCCGTAATGCTGTTTAATCTTACTAAAACATCAAGATTACATGCGTCTGGTGTATTCTGATAGAGATATACACTCTGTTTCGTGGAAGAAACCAAAGACTTATCAACAGGTATATTGCTGAAGGCAATATTTTTTATCGTTGCAGTATCCTTATCAAGGATGGGCAACTGTAATGCTGCGGCCTTTAGGTTGACTGAAAGCAGACTGTCTCTTGTAAATGTATAGTTTGTTTTCGGATCTTTATAATATTTTGGATCATACTGTAAGAATAAACCAGATTGATTAAAACTTGTCTGGAAAATAGTAGAGTATTCAAGATTCTCACACAACATCTTTTGTGCAATTAATTCTTCTCGCATTTCTAAAAGAGTAAACCTTAATTGTTCTATATAGTCTTCACTATAAATAGTAGAGTATTTATATATAAAATCTTCAAGGTTAAGCTCCTGCAGTATTAATGAACTAACATCGTTCCTGAACTGAGTAATATTATGATTAAACTCATCCGGGTTTGAAAGTGTCTTTGTAAGAGTTATTCTATTATCAATATTCATTATAATTCCATAAAATATTATTAAATTGCAAAACTTCTCCAGGCACTATTAGAATATATTTTTACGTTATGGCCACCGCCGGTAGTGTTATCAAAAACATCTCCCTCGATCAAATCTGTTGTTGGATCTGTTGTACCATAACCTCTGAATCTCATTACATTAAATGTTTTGGCTGTTATGTTTCCGGTGGCGTTAAAATTTCCAGCAGAGGTAAAGGTAAATTTTTCATTTGTAGATAAATCTCCCTTTGTCGTTCCCCAAGAAAATACAATATCTCCACTACTTCCTCTATTCCATAAGATCAAATCAGAGTTATAATCAGTACTTGTAGAGTTGTTTTTACTAACATACATACCACCAACTACTGCATAAGAACCATCTGTTTTATATTTTAACTCGAAACAGAGACCACTACCAACATATTGTGCCATTGAAGTAGTATCACGTAAAGATAAGGTCGTTACATCCCAAAGATTACCAGAAGTACCACTGGCACTAGTTGAATTTAACGTTCCG